>OHFI01000102.1_pt1 | contig 43928 bp, 38 predicted proteins | sample 1567431 | NCBI WGS metagenome assembly OHFI01 (sample SAMEA3879569, study PRJEB24766) | human gut metagenome | biome: human-associated habitat; feature: feces | place: USA | collected 1985/1987 | reverse complement strand
ACTTGGTATTTGGTCGGGTCCTTCAGTTTCAGACGCAGCGACCCCTGCATGTCGGCGGCGGTGAGCACGCGTCCTTGGTATTCGCCGTTCGGATACTGCTTGAGGAAGGTGTTCTTGTAGAAGTCCTCACGGCTCACATATGTGATTTTGGAGACGATGTTGCCGGCTTCCTCGTTGATCACGTTCTCCAGATCGACGATCTCCTGGTTGGAAGGCGCCTTGCCCGACGAGCAGGACGCCGCCTGGCTGGCACCGTCCGGGCACAGCCATACGACCACTTCGACCTTGTCGTACCATTCGCCCTTCGCGGCGGTGATCTGTGCCTGCATCAGGCCGGATACGCCGATGAACAGGAAGGAGATGAATGTGACCAGCATGACGGAGATGATCATTGAAACATTGCGCTTGAGGCTGTTCCATGTTTCGGAAAGGATGAAACGAAAACGCATCAGTCGTGCTCCTTGGTGTCCTCAGGGTTTTCATCGGACGGTGCCGGCGGGACGGGCGGTTCGGGCGGTGTCGGAGGCTCGGTTTGGGTCGGTGGAACGGGCGGTGCAGGCGGAGCGGACAGCGCCGATGCTTCGTCGGCACCAGTCTCGGAGGCATCATTTTCAGCGGAGGTCTTGGCCTGTTCGTTCCGTTCGGTTTGCTCGGCCTGTTCCTGGTCGGCCATCTGTTCGAGGCTCAGTCCCTTGCCCCAGGTCAAGGTGGTCTCCACTGACGCGAAGGCCTCGCCGTAACGGCCGGTGCGTCCGGAATGCACGGATTTGGCAAGACGGGCAATGCCGTCGTTCCCCTGTCCGTCATGGACGGCAGCGGCGACCACATCCACGGCGTTCACCACGGTTTCGGCGCGCGTCGCGCCTTCCACGTCGACGGTGTCGTCAGGAGCGTTCGTTGAATCGATGGCGTTCTGTCGACGGTATTTCGCGTTCGGGTCGGAAGTGCCCAATGCCTGGTGCGATTTCGACTCGACTTCGGCGTCCGGGAAATACAGCGCGGAATCGTAGGATCCCTGCTGCTCGTCGCGCACGATCTTGCCGGTGTGCAATTCGACCACGCGTTTGCGCATGGAGTTGACGATCTCCTCGTTGTGCGTGGCCATGACGATGGTGGTGCCGGTACGGTTGATGGCGTCCAACACTTCCATGATGCCCAGCGACGTGGTCGGGTCGAGGTTGCCCGTAGGCTCGTCGGCAAGTATCAGTCGCGGATGCGTGATTATCGCACGGGCGACCGCCGTGCGCTGACGCTGACCGCCCGAGAACTCGTGCGGGTAGCGGTTGGCATGCTCACTGTTCAGGCCGACACGCTCCAGCAGGGAGATGATCTTGTCGTGCCGCTCCTTGGCGTTGGCGCACAGGTGGTGGATGTCGATGCCCTCGCCCACAATGTCGCCAATCGTCATGCGGGGGTCAAGGCTCGCGTAGGGGTCCTGAAAGACGATCTGCATACGGCGGCGGTAGGGCAGCATGTCCACCGCGATCTTCTTTTTCTTGTCAAACAGCACCTTTCCGTCATAGATGATGGTGCCGTCCGTCGGCTCATACAAACGCAGCAGGGTGCGGCCGGTGGTGGTCTTGCCGCAGCCGGACTCGCCGACCAGACCCAGGGTCTCGCCCTTGCGGATGGCAAAGCTTACATCATCGACAGCCTGCACATACTGCTTGTTCTTGCCCACGCCGCCGGCAGGGAAATACTGCTGCAGGTGCTGTACCTCGACCAGATTCTTCTGCTCACTCATTCGGCCTTGCCTCCTTTCTCAAATTCTTCCTTCTGGCGCAGCCAGCAATAGGTGTAGTGGGTGTCGCTCAACTCGGTCTTGGGCGGCATCTTGTTCAGGCAGACCTTCATGCAGCTCTTGCAGCGCGGCGCGAAGGGGCAGCCGGCCGGCGGGTTGAGCAGGTCAACGGGCTGGCCCTCGATGGGCACCAGACGCTCCTTCTCCTCGGCGTTCAGCTTGGGGATGGAGTTGATCAGGCCCTTGGTGTACTCGTGCTGCGGGTTGTAGAAGATCTCATCGGTCGTGCCGTACTCAACGATGTGGCCGGCGTACATGACGGCGATCTTCTCGCACATCTGGGCGACAACACCGAGGTCATGGGTGATCATGATGATCGACATGCCCAGCTTGTGGCGCAGGTCGTTCATCAGCTCAAGGATCTGTGCCTGAATGGTCACATCCAGCGCGGTGGTCGGCTCATCGGCGATGAGCAGCTTCGGCTCGCAGGCCAGTGCAATGGCGATCATCACGCGCTGGCGCATACCGCCGGACAGCTCATGCGGGTACTGCTTCAGGCGGCGCTCCGGCTCGTTGATGCCGACCAGCTCCAGCAGCTCCTTGGCGCGGGCCCACGCCTCCTGCTTGGTTTTTTTGGTGTGCAGCAGGATGACCTCAACGATCTGGTTGCCGATGGTGTACACCGGGTTCAGGCTCGTCATCGGGTCCTGAAAGATGATCGAAACCTCATTGCCGCGAATCTTGCGGAATTCCTTCTCGGTCATCTTGTCGATCTGGTGGCCGTTGAACCACACCGTACCGCCGACCAGACGGCCGGGGTAGGCGGTCAGGCCCATGATGGAGTAGGCCGTGACAGACTTGCCGGAGCCGGACTCGCCGACAATGCCCAGCACATCGCCCTGATTCATGCTGAAGGAAACGCCGTTCAGCGCCTTGACCTCACCGGCAGGGGTGAAGAAGGACAGGCGTTCGTCCTTGATCTCAAGAATTTTTTCGCTCATGATTCTTCCTCCCTTCCTTTAGCTCTTCAGTTTCGGGTCAAAGGCATCGCGCAGACCATCGCCGAACAGGTTGAACACAAGGATCATGATGCTGATCATCAGCGCGGGCGCGATCAGCAGCATGGGGTAGGTGTTCATGCCCTTGACGGCATCGGTTGCAAGCGAGCCCAAAGACGGCATGGGCGCCGCAACGCCCAGACCGAGGAAGCTCAGGTAGCTCTCGGTAAAGATGGAGGACGGGATCTGCAGGGTGGTGGTGACGATCAGGGTGCCCATGCAGTTCGTCAGCAGATGCTTCTTGATGATGCGGCCGCCGGACGCGCCAAGCGCGCGGGCTGCGGTGACATACTCGCTCTCCTTCAGCGTCAGGACCTGAGAGCGGACGATACGCGCCATGCCGACCCAGTACAGCAGCGCGAAGATGATGAAGATCGACACCATGTTGGGGCCGAGCTTCTGCATCCAGCCGAAGCCGGGCTTGGTGGCCAGGCCCTCCAGCGGTTCCTTGATGGCCATGGCCAGCAGGATGATGAGCAGGATGTCGGGAATGGTGTAGAGAATATCGGTAATACGCATCATGATGTTATCGATCCAGCCGCCCGCAAACGCGGAGATGGCGCCGTAGGTCGCGCCGATGAGCAGGACCAGCACAGAGGCCAGCAGGCCGACGGACAGGGACACGCGGGTGCCCATCATGATACGCACCGCAAAGTCACGGCCCATACGGTCGGTGCCGAGAATATGCGGAAAGACCTTCTCGCCCGCGTCGATGAGCTTTTGCTCGGCGGCAGAATACTCAAACGGAGCCAGATTGTTGCTGCCCTTGATCTGCAGCTCATAGCTGTAGGGCCACAGGGACGGCAGAACATAGGCCATAAACGCGATGAGCAGGATGACGACCAGGCTGACCATGGCGATCTTGTTTTTGCGCAGACGGCGCATGCCGTCCTTCCAGAAGTTGACGCTCTCGCGCATGATGACAAGGCTCTTTTTCTCCTCGTTGGATGCGGGGGCGAAATCTTCCACGTTGAGTTGCAGGCTCAACGGATTCTTTTTCAGATTTTCCATTTTGTCTGCTCCTCCTTACTTCAGCTTGATGCGCGGGTCGATGATCTTGTACAGAATATCAACGACCACATTGGCCACAATGACGAGGGCGGCCAGCAGAATGGTGGTGCCCATGATCATCATGTAGTCACGGTTGGTGATGGCGGACACAAAGTCGCGGCCCAGACCCGGGATCGAGAAGATCTTCTCAACCACGAAGGAGCCGGTCATCAGGCCTGCCAGCATCGGGCCGACATAGGTGACAACGGGCAGAATGGCGTTGCGCAGCGCATGCTTAAAGAGGATCTTCACGCTGGAAACACCCTTGGCGCGGGCGGTGCGCATGTAATCCTGCCCCATGACATCGAGCAGGCTCGAGCGCATCAGGCGGGTGATGTAGGCGGTGGGATAGATCGCCAGCGCCGTGACCGGCATGATGTAGGCCGCAGGCTCGTTCAGGCCAACGGTGGGCAGCAGCTTGAGGTTCATGCCGAAGGTGTAGAGCAGCACAACGCTGGAGATAAAGCTCGGGATGGCGATGCCGCAGGTGGCGAAGACAATAATCAGGTTGTCAGCCCATTTCCCTCGGTTATACGCAGACAGACAGCCCAGCGGGATGCCGACGCAGAGCGCTACCAGCACGGCCAGACCGGCGGTGCGGGCAGAGACCGGCAGCTTGGAGAAGATGATCTGGTTGACGGTACGGCCGCGCTGCTTTAAGCTCAGCCCCATGTCGCCGTGGACAAGGCTGTTCATATAGTTAAGGTACTGCACCCCCAGAGGCTTATCCAGACCGTATTTCTCGGCCAGAGCCTGCTGGGCTGCCTTGCTGATGGACTTTTCAGCCACGAACGGACCGCCGGGGACCAGGTTCATGATGAAAAAGGTAAGGGTCGCAACGATGAACACACTGAAAATGCCCATTGCCACGCGCTTGACGATGTACTTCGCCATGGTTTAGTGCCACTCCGTTTCTTATTGGAATACAAATTGGGGTCAATTCCGGGTCAATCCTTCCCTATCCCGCGCTGTACGCACACGCTTGTTCGTGTACGGCGCACACATTGAAGAATAAAAAAGTCGATGGCGGCTGCGGCCCGCAAACGCCATCGCCAATATCCAAGAATTTATTTTATTATAAAATGTTGCAAAGTATTTGTCAATTCTCTGCACCCCAACAATCAACGACAAATGGCCGAAATGCTCTCCCCTGCCCCGCAAAATTTAGGGCAAGTTGCCCATTTGCCTTTTTTTCAAAGTTTTTTAAAAAAAAGGGTTGACTTTCTCCCCGGATGACGCTATAATAAAACACGTTCTCGAGCGGAACGCACAAGAGAATATGCGCCGGTAGCTCAGCTGGATAGAGTGTCTGACTACGAATCAGAAGGTCGGGGGTTCGAGTCCCTTCCGGCGCACCAAGAAAAGCAGCGATAAAACGTTAAGTTTGTCGCTGCTTTTCTTTTTGTATTTAAAGTTTTTCTCATTTTAGGCGCTTATTTGGCGCTTACAGAATTTCTTGACACGCTATTGTCCATGTCAACCATGCGGAAAAAGCACTATCTTCAGCAAAAAATCCACCATAGACGCAACGATTGTCTATGGTGGATTTTTCCATTACCTCTTATTTATTTAATCGGGAGTATAATTTCTTCCGTATTGTCATGATTGGCTATATATAAATCTTGTACTGTTGGGTGGGATAATTGCATTTTTTTCGGTAGTAACAGCATATCTTCTGGGTCTGCATAGTAATAAGGCTGTTCCGCTGCTACCATTTCGTGGACCAAATGCTGCTGCAAAATCTCGAACTGGCCTCTATCCGTACTATGCTGCTCAGAGTAGTTTTTCCACCCTTGGCTTTTTTGGTTTAATAGCGTGATGTTGTTTGTTTCCAGGCAATTACTGATATCTGCTTTATACCTCTCAATATTTTTTTGCGGGAAACACTTGTGGTATTCGTTCCCTTTGACCGCAAATTGCAATCCAAGGAACTCAAAAGGTTTTTGTTTAATGTTTACAAGATATGTTTTTTCTGGTGCCAGATCCAGTCGCAAGCGGTATTTAATAAACCAAGTCATTTGTGTCTGCACGGTCATTGCCTGCTTTCGATCCGTGCAGAAAATCACAAAATCATCGGCATAGCGGACCATACGGGGCAACTTTTGATCTCCGTACAAAGAAACAAAATACCTGTCCATATACGCAAGAATAATGTTGGCCAGCAGGGGCGAAATAGGTGCTCCCTGGGGCAGCCCCTGTTCTGGCCTAACCTTTGGCTGTTTCGGGTATTTATATGGGGTTTTGAGTGTTACGTTAATAGTATGTAACAGCTGACTGTCGCGGATTCCGGCGGACCACAGGCAAGCTCTTACAAGACTATGACTGACCGTGTCAAAAAAAGAATGGATATCACCGCAGATTACATAGCCTGCCTCTCCAGCAGGAGGAAAGGCTTCAAACGCGGTTTTGCAGGATTTCCCTTTCTGAAAAGCGTGATTGATTGGGCTTAATAGTGGTCCGCAAGCCTTACTAAGTGGTCCCATTATGCACCACTGTGCAACGCGATCAAGAAGCGGGTAGATGCTTATTGGACGAGTTTTCCCGTTGCTTTTGGGGATGTCAAAGCGTTTTACACAGTCTGACGGTCCATGTAGGATATGGTAGCGTATAAGAGACCATGCTTGATCTTGCTCCATTCCATCGATAAGAATGGTCCGCGTCATTCCATCCCATGCAGGGGAATCACAGCTCTGCTTGTGCTTTGCCATATAGTAGGCCGATTTTACGTTTTTATCCGTGAGAATCTTCTCGCCCATTAAATTGTAGTACAACTGCTGCGGCTCATAGAGACTCGTCTCCCAGGATTTTGTCGTGCACTTGTCAAGCATTGGCATCATCCGCGAATCTGTGCCGAACAACGGTATAGCCCAGCACAGTAGGAATTACCGGGTCACGCAGCAACTCGATTTGATCTCTGGACAGCCCTGTGAAGCTGTTAAGTACCTCAAGGTATGCCAGCATTGTAACTGTCACAGCTTTTCCTTTTTTGACCATAAAAACGCCGAAGTCCTCATATACGTTGGCCGCATCACTGTTGTAATGCCAGATCACGTGCCCGCCGAGTGCATCCAAGATGTCCTCATCGTACCCCATAGGGGAGAAAATGGCAAAGTCATGCGAAGGCCCTACATCTACTTTTACCTTACTTAAGGACACGTCAAACTGTGTGCAACGGAAAACCTTTCCCAGTTCAAAGGGCTTTTGCGGGAGATCCCAGATCTTGTAGCCAGATGCCCAGACATCGCAGCGCCCAACAAAACAGTCTGCGTGCAGGAGCGAGTCGAGCCAACTGCAATGATTCGCAGCTACTGCGCAATCATCCCAGGTCTTGACCTCTTCGTAGTGATCGGTAAAAAGCGTGTGCAGTTTTTTGTAAAGAACCTCTGGATTACCAGACAGGTCCTTGCTTACATATGTACACTTGCCATTATTATACACAGCAAGATAGACTTTCGGGTCGTGCTTTTCACGGGTCAGGTAGATGCAAAAATCAATCATAATATTTGTCCTCCAATTACATTTCTTTAATTTTGTAGATTTTGATCAGTTGGCTTAAAATCTGTTTCCGATGATTCTGGTAGGTTGATGTTGAGATGTTGAGACGCAAACAGATGGCGTTGCGCCCTAAATTTTCGATATATCGCAGCTCCGCTTGCTTCCGAAGGTCTCCTGCCAGTGATCCCAGTGCAGCCTCAAAATATTGCTTTTCGTTGTGCACTTGTTGATAATCCGCCTCCTTTTTGCTGAATTTGGGATTTGCCTCCTTGTTGTCCGAGACATCATCCGGGCGCACCAACAGCGCCAGAGCACTATCGGTTTGCTTAATTGTCATGTACGTCTCAGCAATGTCACTGTCCTTTTTGCTGCACAATGCAGTATAGATATCCATGCGTTTATCAAGTCCTTTCATAAGTTATCTGTGGCCCATAGCAGCCACGGTTAGTCTTACCCGTTTTGCTGTTTACACGGTGCCATCCCAATTTTGTGAGTATCGTAATCAATTCTGCGGAGTCGTTTTTCCGGATATCGCTGCGGGGTTTTCCTAGGCACTCCACCCAAATTTCCAAGCAGGAGACTCGGTCACGCTGTACCGTTCCTTTTTCCTGCATCACACCATTGATGTTTTGGTAGTACATGAGTCGCTTTTCTGCGCTGCGCTTATCCCAATCGGCAGGAAGCAATATTGATAGATAATTATCTACGAGTCCTTCTCGTGCATCTTCCTCCATCGCAACCGTCTGCAATTCACGTGCCACTTGGCTTGCGGTCTCGGTCAGGATCGTACTATCTCCACGATTGTAGCGCACTACAGCCTCTGCCCATATCTGGTCAACATCATTCTGTGTCAGATCCCATGGATGCTTTTGCGTTCCACCATACACGGGAACGACTAAGAATCTACGATTACCCGTTGAATCACGGAGAAAATTAGCATTATTAGTTGTTGCCACAATGACACAGCTACGCGGATGGCTCTCCACGACCGTCCCATAGGCTCTTCGGTACTGGTCATCCGAACGGCTAACAAAACTTTTTATTGTTTCCACGTCCATTTTCCGCAACCCACTCAATTCTGACAATTCGATTCCCCACAGGCCGGACAACTTCTCTGGTCCAGTTTTATCCCGTAGATCAAAAAGCGACAGTGAATCACTATAATATGGTGAAAAAAGTTTTGCAAAGAAGGTACTCTTGCCGATGCCTTGTGGTCCGGACAAAACGAGGACCGTTTGAAAGAGATATCCGGGCTTGTAAATGCGTGCAACCGCCGCAATAAGTGTGATTGCGATTGTCTGCTTTGTATACTCCGAGTTTTCTGCTCCTAAATAGTTTTCCAGGAGCGAATCTATCCGGGCAGTGCCATCCCATGACAGCGACTCTAGGTAATCCCTAATCGGATGATAAGCACGTTCCGAACTATAAGTGCCCAATACCGCATCGCGGATCATCTGAACCGACGTTATTTCGTACTTTTTGGCAAAATAATTGCGCAGATTAGCCCAATCAGCATCGCCGAATCCTTTTTTGACCTGTTTCCAGGGGAGGGGGCCAGTGACATCGAGAGAATCGCGGAATGTGTTGTAACAGATGTTCTTCAATTCCGGATCATGCAGCAGAATTGTGCATACATTCGCCGTATTCTGGATGATGTGTCCGCTCTTATCCACTTCCAGTAGACCTGTCCAATCTGTAGCACCGCCTTTTCCTTTCGTTTGAGCACTACTTTGACCACCAGCTTGATTGTTTTGTGGTGCACTTTTCATATTTTGAGCAAGCAGGATTTGTTTTGTTGGTGGATCCTTTACCGCGAACTCCAGCATGGCCTTATATGATGGTCTTTTGGCCGTAGGCGTTCCTTCTGCGCAGGCCACATCAAGTGCGCCGAATTTATGTACCCGGATAAGATCAAAAGCATTAAGCAAGCTGCCGCAGCAGGCGGGATCACTTGCATGATGACTATAGGCATACTTGCCATCGTAGACAATCAGCCCTGCATGGGACTCAGCTCTTGTGTAATCATACCGTCCCGGAATAGTGCTGGGACGGTAAATGTCCGGGATAAACAGCCGAATGGCATCATCAATGCTGTGCGCCGCGCAGAATGCACCAATTACGCCGCCCTTGCTGCAAGGATCTTGTGCCTGCTTTCCTTTGGGGGCAAACATTTGCACAGGCAGCAGTTGTGACCATTCTGCTGCATTGTGCCAATCTGTGTAGCAAGCCAAAAGTTTGTCAGCATCAACGACAGCACCGTCTACCTCCTCATAGATATATTCGCCGTCACGCGATGCGGATGGGAAATACATGAATTGAGCCGGACGCAAGGACACTGGATCAATAAGATCCAAAATGCTCAACTGCTGCGCTAATTTGATCGCTACCGGAACATACGCCTCCGCGCTCACCTCCTTAATAAGAGGATACAGCAACCGGAAACGAGGATGGTCAGGCGTATGCTTATGGGTTGTGTACAGATAGCGCTTATACTGCTTTTGCTTGCGGATTTCCAAAAATTTATCCGGTGTGCACTTGTCAATGTCGTAAACAATCATACAGCGACTAATCATCTGGTCTGCTTTTCTGGACCCGTCAGCGGATGTCCCGGCCACAAAACCACCCACATCCTTGATGTCGGCCTGCTTTTGACGAGGCATCTGCAGATATTCGGCCTGGGATTCTGCTGTACGGATGGGGTTTGCAAGGCGTTTTCTCACCTCCTCTTCATCCATGGCAATTTTGTGCAGCTTGGTTTCCAGCCGCGAATTTGCAATCATAATATTGTATTTCATACGTTCTCCTGTCATTTTTATAAGTGCACTGACAAATCATGCCTTACAATAATACTGTGCCGCAAAGCCATCCGCACTCAGCGGCAATCCTTCTGCCCAAAGCGGGCCCTGTGCCATCAGGTTACATAGCGATTCAGACATGATGCTCAACGGTGCCTCTACGATGACCTCATCGTGCGTGTGCATAACAACTTGATAGTCGTTTCCGTTGTCTAATCTTACAAGGGTATCTGCAAGCAGGTCCCGCGCAGTCCCCTGCACAATGTTTTCAACAAGTTTCGGCCCATACGTTGAAAGCGTCTTTAATTCGCCCTTATCTGCTGCTTTGTAGGAAATTTCCGTAAAGCCGGATGGCGATGCTGTAATTGCAGGCTGCAAATAGATCAGGTTTCGACCGCTGGGCAATCTGATTTTTAGCAAGCCGCCATCATAGGAAAACACAAGCGGTCCTACTGTTCTTACTGTTCCATATCGGATAGCGTTCAAAGCCTCTCTATGCACTCGCCACCAAAAATCCTTGATTCTTGGGCAAGCTGCACGCCACTGGGAGACAAGTTCTGGCAGTTCTTCTTCTTTAAGGCCGCTTTCCAGGGCTCCCATTGCCAAAAGTGCACCCGCACCTCCACCATAGCCAAGAGCCAATTCTGCAACCTTCGCCTTGGATCGCTGTTCTTTAGTCACTTCCTCGATTGGAATCCCAAACAACTTAGAGGCGGTGTGCACATAGATGTCCTCGCCTTTTCGCAGAACTTCGAGCTTCCAATCTTCGCCCGCCAGCCAAGAAAGAACGCAAGCCTCGATTGAGTGATAGTCCGCCACAAGCAAATGCTTATTTTCGGGGGCAACAAAAACTGTCCGCAGCAACTGTGAGAGGACTTCCGGAATCGACTCAAATTCTTGCATCAGTGTATCGTAGTCTCTTTTCTTGACGAGTTTACGTGCATAATCCAGTCTTTCTAGTGGGTATTTGGGCTTTGCCAGGTTTTGCAAATTAACTGTATGGCTTGTCCAGCGCCCTGTATGAGCACCGTTCATCAGGTACAATCCGCGCAGTCTGCCATCGTCAGACACGCAATTCAAAATCGTGCTGTATTTAGACAGTGAGCTCTTTGCCAGTTGCTGGCGGCATCGTAGCGCCTCCAACACATCCGGATCCTGCACCGTTGCTAACAGCTTAACGACATCCGATTTCGTAAGGCTCTTTGTCTCATACCCCTTTTGCAGTAGCCACGCCCGGAATTGTTGCACAGAACGCGGATTTTCCAGACCCGTAATCCGCTTTGCACGTTCCAGTACCTCTTCTTGGTTCTTTTGGGCGATTTCGAGGGCAGCGTGTACCAGATCAATATCTACCAGCACACCTCTGTCGTTGATATGCTGATCCGCAATGTACACAAGATGCTCCGTTCCCATGTCAATTTCTGACTCAAGCCGTTTGTAGAGTTCCCAAGTCGTGTCCACATCACGTGCGTTGTAGGTTGCAAAGCGCTGGGCCTCATCCGGATAGTCCGAGAGATCTCGGAAGTTTCCTTCCTTATCGGGCACACAGAAAAGCGGAATCAAATCATCACCTTCGTTTGCCAACTTTTGATAGTGTAGATTCAAAGACTTGGCGGCTCCATCAAGGCTGCGGGGCAACGTTACCTTAGCGGATCCCTCTGCCGCTGTGCAGCACCAATCCTCTACGGGTAAATCATGCTGTAGCACCTTTGAAAGCGCTACTCGTTCAAAATTTGCGTTGTGTGCCACTTTCAATGTAAGTGGATCTAGCAGGCGCTGGACTACCCACGGTGGAAGATTTTCTTCCTGGTTGTTGACGTATACCTGGGTAGGCTGGTCATTCAGCTTAGCAGCATTGATCAGGATTTTAAAACTGGGGTCGCTTACGTAACGGTAAATGCCATGCTTAATGTCCACCTTTGATCGTGCCTCCAGGTCGATAACGAGCGTATCTTTGGGCATTACAGACCACCTCCCATCACACGATTAACGGTCATGACAATTTCATCGGACGAGAGCGGGGCAAAAAGCTCTGCTACCTCTCTGCGGCGAGGTGCTCCACCATGGCTGACAAGCTGTACGCCCTCCACGGCGAACGCCACTCCGTTACACACGCGGGTTGCGTAGGCAAACGCCTCCATCGTAATCTTGATGATGTCACCCTTTTCTAGGGCTCTCGGCTGCAACGGGCAAGCTGCACTGTCAACCATCACCGCATCCGGCTTGATCCGGATGTTCATATAATAGCGACCCCTAAAAAGATCGCTTTCCGGCTTATCAACATCGCCGTCATGGAGCGGGTAAAACAGCTTTGCGGGCATTTCTTTTCCCCATTTGTGTTCCAGCCCATAGTTTTTTGCGCTCTCAATAGCATTTTGGAGCGCTGCAATCTGATGGTAATCGGTCGCCTTATTAAACAGCAGCAGCCCGGTAATCGTGCCGTCCTCCTTGGTTTTGGGATTCAGAATCTTCGTAGTCAAAGTAATTTCACGCACATTTGCGTTGGCGGTTGTATTAACCGCTGTTGTCATGGTGGGATTGTTAAAAATCATAATATGTATCTCCTTGTTTAATATAATTATTGATGTCTTTATCTGATGCCGAGGTTTGCGGGAATGCTCGCGCATTGATATTGCCCTAAGGTGGGTACCCGGAAAGGTAATACATTGCCTTCTCCTTTCATATAAGAGCGAACGTAACGGATCTATATGTAAACAGGCAAATGCCTGGAAGGGTATAAGTGGAGATAAATCTCCGGTGAGCCACCGGATACGTGCTATCACTACAGGTCAGCAGGTATCGTTTGTGGTTCTCTATGCAAGAAAAAAACTCATTAGGAGGTTAGCTTTAATATATGTATAACTATGTGTGTATGTCCGTTAATTATTTGCTGGCATCGCACGCCTGCTTCTGGCGATAGCGATGGTCATAAGTCTCGTTGACTATGTTGATATCACCCCAGTTGGTCTGCCAATGGAAAAAGGCGAAACTCAGCAGCCCAATATCGAGTCGGTGCAATAAAGCAGAAATCTACGACCCATATAAAACAAACCCTGAAGTGCGAAATTTAATGATGATGCCGTGTCAAAAATGTTCAACTACAGCGGTTCTCCGATTTACTCCTTTTTACTTCTGGACGCAGGATAATATGGAGACAATAGAAAGGAACTGTGACTAACTGCGAATCAATACCCTTTAATCTTGGCAATTCAAACAAATGACCAAAATGTGATAATATTCGCTTTTACAACCGCTCAACGCGGTAGACTTTTTTTCGAGATACAGTGTGGAACAATCAATAGGACCACCCCCTTTCTGAATTTGTGTTCTCCGTTAGTCTAAATTAGTCAAGCAAGGTGACCACCCCCTTTCCGTATTGTTTAATTATTCTTCGACCTCTCCGAAGATTTCTTCGTAGAGGTCAACGCTACTGTGTTCTTCCATCCATTCACGGGCTTCCTGCTCGGTCAGGGGAACAATTTCATCGCCATAAAACTCCCTCCACAGGTATTGGAAAAACTCACCCGTCTTTTTCCGATAAAGCTCGTCAAAAACCGGGCAGCCGATGGAGGCGTTTTCGTTCATTACCTTGCCAAGGAGCCTAGCGGTTTCAGTGTCATACTTGCGGCCGTTGATAATTACTTTCATATTCAATCTCTCTTTCTTTGTGTGCACGACAAAACAACGTGCGTTTGTAATATTGCGCGAGGATCAGCGTCCTGTAGAGTTGTCTATGTGATGGACTTCTTCTGTTCAGTCGCTGTCCTCTTGCGATATTTATATTATACCAGATATAGCGGTGTTTTCGGATATTTTACACGATGTATCGTTATGTAAAGAATTAGTATGCAAATTTAAGCAAACTTTTTTGCTTTTACTTTTTTAGTAATCATTTTCTTACTGTACTTTTTGCGTTCTTTGCTATTTTTGTTGCGTAAATGCAACGACTTATGTTATACTCAGAAAAAAGTTTTGTTTTCTATGGCCTGTAAGAAAAATTGCGAAAGATATTTTTTGTGTTTTTTGAGAAGGAGGACAAAATATGCGTGCTTCCAAGAGCGGTAGCAACGACATTTCAGAAAAAAGCAGCGTTCATTCGTCAACCACGATGAATGAAGACGCCACATTGCGACTTGTAATGGAGCAAAACCTTGCTGAAACTGACGAGCGCTGTGATGTCACCCCTCAAGGCGAAACAGGTATCCTTATCAAGCCCATCTCAACCAAGGTGCATCTACAGGTCACTGACAAGGGCTTAATCAGCATAACGTATTCCGGTCAGCAAATTCCGAAAGTGAAAAAGAACGTCATTGCGGAATTTTTAAACATAGCTGACATCGCAGAAATCATTCCGGGCGATGAAATCACTTCCGATCCACGTGAAACCATGCCATCACGTGCATTGTCCCTGCCTGTATTTGCTTTGCAGTTGGATCCTACAACTGATTTATCCGCCCCTTGCTATCAGAAAGCAAACCGGACACTTGCAGAACGTGTGCGACATTTTGTCGCTGCATTCGGATCGTTACCGTTGGAGAATCTCCAACATGCCCTTTCTCAAAAATCACCCAACAAAGAGAATGACAATCCATACTTTCCTGATCCTTCTTTGCCCTGGGAGGATCAGCCTCAGCAGCCTGCCGAATGGAGTCTGACCAAGCACAGCTTAATCGAGTACGAGCGTTGTTCCACCCGCTTCCGTGCTGCAAAAGAATTGATGGATGCGCTGGATCAGATTGCAAAAGTCCGAGCAAATTCAAAAGGCACGCTGAAAGATCAGCGCGAGGCCGCGTACTATCCTAGCCTCCTACGCTGGATTATCCTCTATGGACTGACCAATATGCCAAAAGAGACCCATCTTGATCTTGTATATCAGCAAAATCAAATGAAAAGCCTGTCAGCTGCTGCAAAGAGCAGTTGGCAGGCATTAGTAGAGCGTTTCACGAACGAAAGTGGTCTAAAGCCCAGACAAACGATTGAGGGCGGACCTGAGAGCTACTATGAGGCTTATAATTATTGGACAAAATATAATGCCGACACAGATCCGAGTGAGTATAGCATCCCACAGTCCGTGATTGGCCCCTTACGAGCAAAGCAACAGCTGGAATCAGGTAAATTTAATGCGCCGTCTCCGGTGTTGGATCTTATCGTTGATGAAATTGTTACCAATTTGCGCATCTTCTTTTCAGCCTTTGATCCGGACAGCCAGCACCGCTGGAGCACTTACAATTTTGCGCCGCTTTTTTCCGATGATTGTGATCGGTGGGTCCGTGCCCTCTTTGCTGGTCTGCAAACTGACAAAAAATCTGCAAATACAGACCCCACCACAACCGCACATGCGCTATATCTGCGTAGCCTGATGTATGATGCCGCATGGCGTATTGTGGACCGCGAGTATAACCAGCGCTACCATGATATTGATGTCCGGGTAGCTTTTCGCAAAAACAGCAGCGCAATGCCCCAGAACAAGGACTATCCTATCCGTCCTTATTCCGGTGAACGATATTGGATGTATCGGACAGATAATTTACTGTCTTTCATCTCTTATGCGGACTTGACCGCTGAAAACGTCTGGCGCTGCCTAGGCTGTCATCGCTGGATTGAGGCTAACCGTATGGGACAGCCCCGCAAGTGGTGCCCTGTGTGCCGAGAAAAGGTAAGATCCATCCCCAGACGAAAAAAAGCAGAGGACTAACCCCTGCCTTGTGTGCCGTGCCGGATGCACTTGCATCTTTTTATCCTATACGCATTTAGCGCATCTTGTGTGTTATTTTCCTTATTATATAGGTAAGCTCACGGCACATTATTGCATAGCTCTGCATCTGCAATCCGCATCACTACAGCCTATCCCGTGTCTGTGCCGCGCCGTTCCGTGTGCCGTGCCCATATGCCTTTGCAGACAAACCCACTTCCCCTAATCTGTGCCGTGCCCTTATCTGGAGGTCATCTCATGCCTCAAAAGAGAAGAAAATCTGCCTATGCCTGGCTATGGGTCCTTGCCTTGGCTGCGCTTTCAGCGGCAATCTCCATCACCCACTATAAGATAGGCGACAGCGACTACTATTGGCATTGTATGTACGGGCAAATTTTGGCTACTACCCATAAAATGCCCGCAACCGATCCCGTTTCATGGCTTGCCGCCGAAAGCGGCCTACATTATATAGATTATTCCTGGTTTTGTGATCTGCTCCTGTACAAGCTATCACTGCTGGGGCCTATAGAGACCTATGGCGGGTTGCTGTTTTTCCTGCTTTTCTCCACCCCTGTGACAATTCTAATTTTCGGTCTATGGGGACAAGGTGTGATCCAACGTCTACAGCAAGGTTGGCAGACCGCATTGTTGTCCCTTGCTATTCTTGTAGGATGTCTTGTCTTGCAGCTTCCTGCTGATCCTTGCAGCAGGCCCAAATTGGTATCCCTGCTGCTCTTTATTCTTTCGGTCTACTGGATTCAAAAGCCCGGCTTCAAATGTTTCCCAACTATTTTTATTGCCATCCTGTGGGCAAATCTACATGGCACCGCCCTGCCCGCTTTGTTTATTTTGCAAGCAGGAGCGTTGTTTTTAGATGCCTTACCCACCTTCAATGCAAACTGCCTGCAATTTACTCACGACAAAAATTGGTTTCCTCGTCTGCTGATATTACTCCTAAGCCTCCTTGCGGGAGGCATCAATCCTTATGGATTTCGCCTGTACTCTCAACTCGCAGAAATCCAACGAGCCAGCAAAATTATTCATATCACAGAGCTTTCTCCGCCCACGCTAAATCTATCTGCATCCACTTTTGCCGCACAGCAAAGCAGTGCTGCCGTGATTTTTCTGCTCCTGCTGCTGGTATATTTAATTCTTTGTCCGCACAAAATTCCCGCAAAAAATCTGCTGCCTGTTGCAATGACAGGCTGCATGATGCTGCTTCACGTTCGCTTTATCGGCTGGTTTTTTGCTGCTTTGACGATTTTTATATTGCAGGAAGCTGACAGATTGCTGCCAATCTGCGAAGTTTCCAGCAAGCACACTCGTCCACAGTGCGCAATTCTCGCTGCACCAATCCTCGGATCCGTTTTGTGGTGCACTTTTCAATTTGCACCCACCGCAGAAAACGCCCGTCCGATCCGCTACCCATCTGAAACACTGCTGGAAGTCATTGCCACACAAAATCCACAGCATCTATACAGTTCGGCCATTGGTACTGGTACCTTTTTTGCGTACAATGGTACTCCTTGTTTTGTTGATTCGCGCATCGAATTGTACCCATCGGAGGTCCTGCATGATTTCCAAGTCCTCGAAGGGAGTGTGCCCTATACCGACACCACCATTGACTATTTTGGTCCCATCATCGACAAATACCAGTTTGACATGATGGTTCTGTGCCAGCACGACAATGTAGGTCTGACCGCCTATATGAGCCAGCGCAGCGATTGGCAGCTTATTTACACGAGCTCTGTCTACGCTGTATTTGTTCCCAAAACATAAAAAAGAGGCTGAAAGCATCATTTGCTCTCGGCCTCTTGCTGTTTTGTCGTTATTTCATCAAAAATCGGGCTATCCCAAAATTCCTTGAATGGGATTTCCAACCCCACGCACAAACGGGCTATGGTCTCCACGCTTGTGCGCTGCACTGTTGCGTAGGACTTGACCGTGCGCTTAAGGACACTGGGCGCAATGCCGGAGCGTTCCGCCAGCTTATTGACGCTCCACTTGCGCTGTGCTGCAAGCTCTAATATGCGGCATCGGATCGCCTCCTGGATTTCCATTCCCGTCACTCCGTTTCCGTCCATATAGGTACGGGAATATTGTAGCCTACCGCGGTCCTTTAAATCGTACCCGCAGGCACGACATTCTTTACTTTTACGATCCGTTGTATTATAATGTAAGAAAAAGACGGGGAAAACACCAATCCCCGGAAAGGATGACAATGTATGAGATCCTCGACAAAAGCTATCGGCTGCTTGCTTGCCACTTCGCTCGCCTTTGTTTTGACGGCCTGCGGAATCACGATTACGGCTGTACATCTGCCAGACGAGGTGCAAGTCAACGTAGGTGCAACAGCCGAGACCGCTGCAACCTATGAGAGCAAACAGGAAGCCGATTCTGCCGCCCAGCAGGCAGCAGCAGACAAAATCGACTGGACTTGGGAGATCGGGGACGATAGCATTGCCTCAGTCGATGCAAACGGTGTAATTACCGGTATCAAGGGTGGCAATACGATTGTAACCCTCACCTCTGCTGATGGCAAATTCTCCGCCAAATGCCCCGTCACCGTCAACCAGCCTCTCAAAGCGATCAAAATGGATGATATTGCCCTAGAAACCAATGGTCACACCAGCGAGACTGTTGCATACACGCTGGAGCCCGCAGATACCACAGAGGATGACGTTACTCTGTCGGTCGCGGACGAGTCCATTGCCAAACTGGAGGGGAACAAGCTGGTCGCCGTCAGCGATGGCGCCACAAAAATCACCGCAACATCCGGTATCGTCAAAACGAGCGCCAAGGTCACTGTTACTACTAAGGTCGAGCAGATTGCTTTGAGCAAGACCGAAGGCGTTCTGACCGTTGGCAACAGCGTTACCGTTACCGCCACTGTCACTCCGGATAACGCAACCAACACCACCATTAACTGGACGTCCAGCGACGAAAAGGTTGCTACGGTAGACAGCAATGGGAAGGTAACTGCAGTGGCTGCTGGGAATGCCACAATCAAGGCAACCAGCGAGTCTGATGGGGATGTGAGTGCCGATTATGCGCTCACGGTAAATAAGGCTGCAGCTAAGCCTGCAACCCGTTATAGCGGAACTACCAGTTCCGCAGGTGCAGCAACCACGCCGAGTTACACTGCACCGTCCGTTCCTTCCGCTTCCACGCCCACTTATGTGCCTGCACCGGCACCGGCACCGGCACCGGCTCCCGACCCCGCACCTGCACCTGCTCCTGCTGAACCTTCTCAGCCGAGCGGTGGTAGCTCACCTGATTATAGCGGCTCCAGTGGATTTGACGCCAATCTTGGTAGTTGGTCTGAGGGCTCCGGTATTGACTGGACGCAGGACAGTTCCAACGGTAGTTTGGATGGTGGGTGTGAAGGGAACTGTGACTAACCACTTGTGTGGTTAGTCCGCTAGATTCAGGTTCTAGTTCCATTAAAAGAGTGAATAGGGGACGGGTCACTGTTCCACTCTGTTCCACTATCTTTGCTTAATTTATATTATTCTATATGGGTGCTGTTCTTTGCAGCATCCATTTTATTTTTGTGGCACATTGACAAATAGCTCCAAGTATCGTATTTTGTTAATAGACCTCTACATACAGCAAATACCGAAAGGAGCCCCCAAATGACCAACATTGAGAAAATCAAGCAGCTTGCAGGCGCGGTTGACGCGGATCTTCAAGAAGATGTCGAAAGCGTCATTCTCAACGCCGGGAAATATGTAGCCGCTGTCACTACGATGGAGTGTGCATCGTTAAACCTCCAAAACCGCAAGGGCGAAGATTACCGCAGCGAAGTCAGCCGCACGGATACTGCTAGATCACGGGCACATAATGCGTTTATTGATTCCGTCAATTTCGCCAATAAGTTGGCTGATTCTTTCGGCACCGAGAAAATCTACACCGGTGGTCCCGAACGCCGCGACTACGGCGATTTTGCCTTTGCCATCGTGAAAGAAATCTATGATAATCGCCAGTAATCCGTTGTAAGTGCACTTACAATTTAAGTACAGCAGGAGCCTTAGACACATGGAACACGCTACATTCAAAAGAGCTATTCTATACGTAGCAGGGCTCCTGCTTTTTACTGCCGTCATGGGCTTTGCAACCTCGGACAGTTGTACTTTTGCCCGGATGTATATGTCGGTCAATAATCAGACTGACGGAGACCACACCTACCAAGCAATCCATGTCAGCCCCTGCAATCCTATGCAAATCTGCACAGACATTGAGCTTGTTGCCAGCCTCCAAAACGGCTATACGGGATATATCTACCTGGGATCCCCTCGCTGCCCCTACTGCCGGAATACAGTGCCCCTCTTACTGGAGCAGGCTCAGACTTCCGGTATCAGCAGGATTTTGTCGTGCACTTTGCAAAATTACAATTACCGTTATGAATATACGGATGCTGGCTTGATAGAGACACAGCACGGCACCCCTGCTTACGATACCCTGTTGCAGCTGTTGGATGCCTATACTGCACCCAAACGCATAGCAGCCCCGGACGGACAGACTGTCGATACAGGTGTACGCACTATCTATATGCCCGCCGTCCTGCACTGCACAAATGGCGTTCCTGACCGTTGCTGGCAGTACAGTTCCACCGGGATCACACTGGATGCAGACCAGATCGCCTATGACCCATGGACCCCTGCACAACAGCAGCTTGCCAGAGAGAGCTTGCAGGAGTTTTTTGCGGAACAATAACTCTATGATGTACAAAAAGCCGAGAGCTCACAAGCTCCCGGCTTTTTTGCTGTTCCATACATGTTGCGGGGGGGGGATCAGCCCCACTTAACGGAAACATCCTTATTTTGCTGTGCGCAATCTGCCAGATACAGGTTGATTAAGGTCTGATAGGGGATTCCCGATGTCTCCGCCTTTTCCTTGAAATAATCAATCGTAGACACATCCAAATTGATCGTAATCTGCTTTTTCAGTCTCTTTGCGTACGGATTCTTTTTTGCATTGGAAAAATCATATTCCGCTCTCATAGTTGCATCCCCTTTCAAGTAAAATCTGTATATTGTTCTGTCTCGGTCGTGGTTGCCTTTCTCGCGGATATAATACGTATCACAGTGTCCGACTCTCTATAACAGTGGCACACGACCAGCAAATTTGCCTTTTGGCTTAGGCCCAGGATAATAAACCTTTCTTCCTCCTGGGAGTGGTCAGGGTCATCTATTACAAGGGCTTCCGGATCCTGGAATACGCTTTGAGCCTCCTTAAATGTGACCCCGTGCTTTTTTACATTGATTTTGGCTTTGTTCGGGTCCCACTCAAACCTTATTGTTTCCATACCTATATTATAATTATAGTATATGTTTTTGTCAATATGGGCATCAACTCTTTTTTCCTGGGGATGACCTAACAAAACGTTATGTCACCCCCGTTTTTCATCATATTTACGTTACTAATTTTTTGAAAAAGTTCGTATTTCGGGGGTGCTCTGGCATATAAAGCACTCTATTTTATGGGTTCTGTCACATTTGCAGAACCCATTTTTTATTAAAAAAATCTATTCGTTTTTTTCTGCACTCCCGTTGCACCATCGCTGCACTCGACCCCTGTATAATCGAAAATAGCAAAAGACACGTCAGATACGTTGCTTTTGGAAAATTCAGAAAGTAGGTAATACCTTATGACCGCAAAAGAATACGCCACTACCCTCAAGGGTAAGAGCATCACCGCCGCATACATCGGCCCGCTGCGGCTCCTGCAAAACGCCGAAATGGACTCCACTTATCTGCCGGAGGTTATCGAGGATCCGGAGCGTGACCAGGTCTACTACACGGGGAACCTCGTCAAGCCCGATGCCGCGAGCGGCCTCCGTCCCTATGTGCTGATACAGCCCTATACCATTGTCGCCAGCAGAGATGACCTGTGCAAGCACGGCCTTGACTACATCATGTGCGCCCCGGAAGAGTATTCAACCTGGGATTCTTTCTGCATCGCCAATGATCTCAGGCTTTTCAGCTCGATACAAAAAGATATCCGAGAGTACCAAGCCAAGCAGACTGACCTCGATCTCGGCCTTGATGATGATGACGATGATGCTCACTGGGTAGACAATTCTTTCCCAGACCTTGCCGATCTCATGGATATGGATTTGCCGGATCCTGAGCTGCCGGAGGACGATCCTGATGATGACTGGCTCTACACAGACTAACTTCGATCCCCGCCCTTACCAGAACGAATGTGTGCAGGCAATGCTCCACTACACCGGACATGCTGCAATCACTTCGCTGGCGGTAGGGCTGGGGAAAACCAAAATCACAACCGATTTTGCACGCGCAATCGTCAAGCGCGGCGGACGGGTGCTGCTTCTGGCGCACCGGGAGGAACTTGTCCGCAACCCTGTAGACAACTACCTCCGCGATATCCGCTGCGGCATCGAACGGGGTGCAGAGCACGCCAGACGAGACGAACCCATTATCAGTGCATCTGTCCAGAGCTTGTCAGGTGCACGTCTAAAACAATACCCACACGATTATTTTACGCACATCTGCATTGACGAGGCCCACCACGCCGTATGCAGCAGTTACCGTAAGATCCTTGATTATTTTTCGGACTATCAGCTGTTCGGAACGACCGCCACATGCCACCGTTACGATGGACAGGCGCTGGGGCAGATTTTTGACGATGTACTGTTTGTCCGGGATCTCCGTTTCGGGGTTGATAACGGTTACCTCTGCGACATTGACTGCCAACGGGTACAACTGCAATACGACCTTGGGCAAGTGCACATTCGCAAAGGAGATTTTGTGCAAGCCGAGCTTGAGCAGACACTCTCCGGCACCGCTGAAAGTGTTGCCGAGGTCTATGAGCGTTACGCTGTGGGTCAAACCATCATTTTCTGCGTGTCTGCCACAGAAGCGCAAGCTGCCGCAGACAGCATTAACCGCCGGAACGGGCCCATTGCAAGCGCCATTCTCGGCACCACGAAAAACCGTGCAGCGCTTTTGCAAGATTTTGCTGCCGGAAAGATCAAAGTGCTTACCTCCTATCAGGTCCTAACCGAAGGGGTAGACACCAAAAACGCCCAGACCGCCATCATTGCCCGCCCTGTAGCAAGGACCAATCCCGGCCTATACCAGCAGATGGTAGGACGTGTACTGCGCACCGCCCCCGGAAAGAGCCGTGCCCTCATCATTGACTGCACAGGCATTTCTGAGAGCTGCGAAATCTGTACAGCGCCTACCCTGTTGGGGCTGGAATATTACGTCCCGCCGCCTGCATCACGGAACAGCAAGACTCGTTTACTGGATATCCCGCTTGACACCCTGACAATGGATCAGATTCCTTCCTCTTGGATCCGTAGCCAGCACACGGTTGATATCTGGAGCCATGCAATGGGTGTCTTTACGCACGGGATCGCATGGGAAAAGCTGCCCGATGGCTGTGCTTTTCTGGATGCCGGAAGCAGCTGTTTTCTGGTTTCCCAGGCAGACCCACTGGGTTACGTAACTCTCTACGAAAACAAAACCAATCACGGCAAGATGCCCCTGCAAACCGCCTTGGACACTGTTTGCAGTATCTGCCGTACAAAACTTGCAGACGAGCGCCAGTTTTGGAGCTTGCGCCGTAAAAAGCGCTGGGCTTATGATCCTGCCACGCCTGCACAAATCGCATTGCTATGCAGCTATATGCCGGGGATTATGGAGGATTCTCTTTCCGGTTTATCAAAGGCAGATGCACAATACTGCCTGCAACAGCTGCGTTACTATCACAACAAGCGAGAAGGGGTGTACTAATGGCACGTCAAGCCCGCAAACTCGCCGTCAGCGGTATCTACCATGTCATGGTGCGAGGTATCGGTCGGCAGGCACTCTTTCACTCAGCTGCGGACAATCTTGCCTTTCTGTCGGCGGTCACATTTGCCTTGCAGCGCACTCAGGTCCAGTTAATCAATTACTGCCTGATGTCTAACCACGTCCACCTGATTCTCAAACTGCGTCAGGAGGACCGAACCAGTACAGCAGCTTTGTCGCAGTGCCTCAAAATCATTGAGACCCGCTATGCTGCCTATTACAATAACACCTACGAGCGCGAAGGTCCGCTTTTTACCGGGCGCTTTGCCTCTGAACCCATTGATGATGAACATTATCTGCTTGCTGCATGGTGCTATGTACTGCGCAATCCTGCCAAGGCAGGCATTGCCGAGACTGACACCTATACATGGAGCAGTTACTCTGATTATTTTGGTTCCGGTCATCCCTATCCGGCTGTTGATACGTCTTATATGCTTACCCGCTACAGTAAGGACTTCCTATTGCAGCAGATTAGCAGCCTTGGCGATCCGGAAAGGATCCTCGAACCACCCACCCCAAAAAAGAAATGCAGCGATACCGATGTGGTTGCCAAGATGGATCGCATCTGTGGCTGTACCACACCTTCTGCATTTCAAACGCTCTCGCCGGAAATCCGTACCCGCAGCCTCGCCGCACTTGTACAGCAAGGGGCTGGTGTACGCCAGCTTGCCCGCTTGACGGGTATTGCACCGGGCATGATTTCCCGCACCGTCCGTAATTACAACACAACCCATCCGAATATGGAGGAGATAGAATGATTCGTACTTTGCCCCAGATCCTGGCGCAGATTCGCCGGGATGATCCCAACACCAGCATTACATATTACGCTCTGCGTAACATGTGCGTTAAAAACGAAGTTCCATATTGCCGCGTTGGTAATCGCTACCTGGTTGATATGGATGTGGTCAAGGCCCATTTCCACATCAATTAACACCGGTTTTTGCGGGTGCACTGACAAAATCTGAAGAAAGGATAAAGCCCAGCCCTCAGCCCGCGTGTGCGCCATACAATGCGCGCCTGTAATCCCTTACAAACCCGATACCTACGCTGTTACTCGACTGTGGTTCCGCCTTTCCAATGCGGAACCACAGCCGAGCAACGTGTATGATCTAAGTATGTAATGAATTACAGAGAGCCAATGCGAGGCTCTGAGCGCGAGAATGTAGGCGCACACGTAGCTGAGGGCTGGGCTGGTTATGATGTTATATGTATAAAGAATATGAACTGACTGACAGAGAGTATTTTGTGTTGATTATAATTGATGCACTCAGAATCTGTACAGCAGAAGTAGTAGCATGGTTGGCTGGTTATACAGACTACAGCTACTGCCGTAAATCTCTGATGAGATTGTATAACAATGGATATGTATCCATTGTAAAGGGGAATAATGGGAAGAACTGTTATTTTCTAAGAAGTAAAGGACTCAAGAGTATTGGTAAATATAATAGCCGTGTATATGAGGTATCATCTATGACTAATCATTGTCTGGAGGTTGGTATTGTGTGTGCATGGTTAAGGGCAACAAGGAAACTACATTTTTCAGAAATGCTGTTGGATATGCAGCTAAGGGAATCACAGTCTGTTGGTGAGCACAGACCGGATATTGTTGTGGGCAATTTGGCCTTTGAAATCGAATTGAACCACAAGCGCAAGGAAACCCTGACCCGGAATGTGTTAAGCAATGAGCTTACCTATGATGGTCAGGTATGGTTGGTCCCGCAGCGGAAAGCTAATATCCGGCGCAGTCTGGCAGAAATTTTTGCTGATAATGTTATTGAGGATGATTCTGCAAAGATCCTGTGTCTGGAGGACATCCACCAGGAACTTTGCCTTTGCAACATCCACAATAACACTTGGCAAGCACCACCGCTGCCTTGAAGGAGGATACAATGTCAAAAATTAAACTTACACTGGGGCAGCAGCAGCGCTTGAATGACCTGACCGTGCCTGCGCTTGTTGCGGCTTTTCTTGCGTCCCCTTTTTATTTTTTCCTTTTTTGCTGCAGGGTACGTCTATATTAAGCATACCAATCGTACCGTGGCGGCAAAAATCCCTACTTATTTGGGCGGGGCAGCTTGTGCGTTCTTCTCCATTTTTATTGTACGGTTCCTTCGCGATCCGCTGTCGCTGTGCTTTCCCCCAACAATACCAAACTGGCTATTTGTACCAAAACCGCTTGTTATAGGGCTGGATTGCTTTGCCCTGTGCCTGTACTCCCTTGCCCGGTTTGTCCCATCAGATCAAATGCTGTTGGAGCGATCCGAACAGGAGCGACAGGCACGGCAAATCCATCTTGACGATATTCCCATTGAACACCGTACGCACATTGCTGTGCTGGGTACTACCGGATCCGGCAAAACCACTGCACTGATGCGCTACGTTGCCCATGCTATGGAGCATAACCAGCGGCTGTACATCGTGTCCGGCAAAAACGGAACGGACGACAATTACAGCCTGCTTAATCAAGTCAAGCGTTTGGCACAGGCGCGAGGGTATCAGCTGCTGCTTGTCAGCCTCAATGAGCGTGAGCCTATGCGCCAGCCATATAATCCGCTGGCGGAAATGTCGCCTACGGAGGCCGCCGATGCCCTTACTGCAATTAGCGAGTACACAGAGCCGCACTACAAGGCTGTCACCACCAGTTGGCTCAAGGCCATATGCGAATGTCTGATTGCAGCAGGCACACCGCTGTCACTTAATGCAATCTGCGAGTATTACGATTACAGTGCGTTAAATGGCCTGCTGACGAAGCTATGCAAGGCAGGAACTATCACCAAGGAGGATGTTGCACGATACCGCAGCCTCGCCAAAATAGCGGAGGAAGCCTCCCTCAGCAAATCTCGATATGCCAATCTGTTGATGGGAGAAGGTGCATCCTTGTTTGGTAATGGATTGGACTGCTGCTGTGCCTCACAGGTTAAGGACAGCAAAACTATCTTTTTCCTGGATCTAGATTCTTTTCGGTACGAGGATTTCACGCGTTCTATCGGAAAACTTTTCATCGCAGATTTACGGCACGTAATTTCCGTAGAGGCTGATTTTAACCAAGAAAAAGATGTCATTCTTGACGAGTTGGGCTCCTATGCCACTGAGCAGTTGTTACCAATCTGTGCGCAGGCACGCTCCTATGGCTATCAGTTAATTGTCGCAAGTCAAAGTATTGCTGACCTTGAAGCCGTCAGTGATACTTTCACTGAAAGATTGATGGAAAACTGTGGACAATACTGCGTATTGCAATTAAATTCCGCGAAAGATGCCGAATTTATGTCCAATTTATTCGGCACTTTCGTTACAACTGAAACAACTTATGTGTCGCTGGATCAGCGACTTGGGGACGGGGTTAAGGGTACGAAGCGTCTGGTGCATGAATACCGTATCTCCCCAGACGAAATAAAAGGAATACCGCCGTTGACGGCTTTCTTTTATGACAAACGACGTCCTGACGTCGTTTACAAAGTGAAGGTTCCCTTCACCGGGGGCTGAGTTTCCGACGTCCTTGCCCCAGCATAGTCGGTGCTGCGAATCTGTCAACTCACTTTCGCGGCATAGCCTCAGTTGCTTCGCTTCCTTCCGGTATTCCACGGTTAAGTTGACATCTCCGCATCCCCAACTATGGGGTAATCAAGGACGATCGGAAAATTTAACGACCCGCAAGGGTTCGCAATTTGCCAGCGTCAATTTGAAAGGAGATATCACGACAATGAAATCCACCGTAAAAAGCAGCAGAACAATGGGCTACCTTGAGAAGATATTTCGCGCTCTCAACGCAAAATATTTCGCTAACACGTTAGAAGAGCCTATAATAACCATTATGAGCACTCCCCGCGCTTATGGTCATGTGACCGTCAGCAAAACTTGGCGGCGTGGTGATGAATACCGCCACGAATTGAACATAGGCGCAGGGACCCTTGATCGTCCAATAGAAAACATCGTAGCTACGATGATTCGCGAGATGGTCCATCTGCACAACATGCAGATAGGTGTCAAAGATTGCAGCCGAAACGGTGTCTATCACAATAAAAAATTCCGGGATGCAGCTACTGCCCGCGATCTTGCAATAAGTTATGATCCCCGCCTTGGCTGGTCCATAACACAACCCACCGATAAATTGTGCGAGTTCATATTGGAACAGGGCTGGTCCGACATTGAAATGGGACGCGCCGAGTACATTAGCTGGGCATCTGCCCCCGGTGTTACCAACAAAGGCCCCGCCCCTGATCCTGGCACGACCGGGAAACGCCCCAGCAGTACACGCAAATATATATGCCCCTGCTGTGGCATGAGCGTCCGCGCCACCAAAATTGTCCGTGTAATGTGCATGGATTGCAAGGAACAATTAGTTCTCGCGGAATAACACTTTTCGAGCGAGGTCCCCTTAGGGGGACCAACCTCTTATTTATAGATTGGAGAAATTATTATGGCAACTATCAGGAAAAAGAGTGCTGGTACATATCAGCTTATTGTATATACCCGTTACACAGAAGATGGCAAGCAGAAGCGCATATATCGCACGTGGACCGCACCAGAGGGTCTGACCCCGAAAGCAGCCGAAAAAGCTGCCCAACGCGCAGCAGATGACCTTGAAACGCAAATACTACATGGGCGGGATCCCAAACGGATCCGCATGGACGCATTTGCCCGAAAATGGTTGGACGAATATGCCGAGCCTAACCTCGCCCCCAAAACCGTCAGCGGCTATCGGGACATGATGCCGCGCGTAGTCAATGCTTTTGGGTGTCTCTATCTGGACGAGATCGGGAGCAAAAATCTATCGGATTTTTACGCTGATCTCCGCAAGACCCCCTGTGCAACCCACTATTGCAGTGACGGCGGCTTGTCTGCGCTGATGGAATCGCAGGGGGTCAGTAAAACCAAACTGTGCCGCATTGCAAATGTAAGCGATCAGGTCGTCACGTCAGCCACGCACGGGCGGAACATTTCCAAGCGCAGCGCCAAGAAAATAGCGGATGCGCTTAAAGTTTCTCTAAACAAAATTTTCCATCCCTGCAAGGAAACCTCCTACTTGTCCGGCACCACCGCACTGCACTATCATCGGATGATATCCTCAATGCTGACCACTGCGGTGTACTGGAATTATCTGCAAGATAATCCTGCAAAGCGTACACGAAGCCCGCGAAAGGAAAAAACGAAGCCCAAATACCTTGAACCAGAAGAGGCTATTGCATGGCTGGAGCGCATGGACGAGCAACGGGTGCCGCCCAAATATCGCACCGCCACCTGTATAGGGCTTTTTGCTGGAACTCGCAAAGAGGAAACCTTCGCATTGAAGTGGGAAGATATAAATTTTGACAAGTGCACGTTGAATATTGAACGCACCGCGATATATGTGCGGGGCAAGGGTCTTGTGATAGGGGGCACAAAAAACGACTCTTCCTGTCGTGTAATCGCCATCCCGATAAGCCTTGCACAAATTTTGCAGGAATTTCGCAATTACAAAGTAGCGGAGTTTGCAAAGGTCGGCGTAGAAATAAAAAGCAATGACTTTGTTTTTGCCGAAGTTGACGGGCATCTGCTCCGTCCGGATACGTTCGGAGGCTGGATGCGGCGTTTTCACAGCCTCAATCCTGATCTCAAGGAGATTCCTCCTCATGGTTTGCGGCATACCAATGCCAGCATTATGATTAACAACGGCATACCGCTTACAGCCGTTTCAGGACGGTTAGGGCATGCAGATACCGCAACCACTACCCGCGTGTACTCCCACATGATCCAAAGCGCCCAAGCAGCCGCAGCGGATAAAATACAGGATATTCTCTCTGGCTACAATCACCACTAAAAATCGAGGCGACCTCAGGGTCGCCTTTTTGTTTGCCCATCGGGGGTATTTATCCATAATGATTTTTCTTCAAGAAATTGCTTCGCGCAAAATTTTCTTGGGCGCTTATTTGGCGCTTAAATTTCAGAAAAAACACAAAAATGAGATTATCAGACGAAAAATACGCGCAAAAAATACTCGCAGATACGAAAAACACGCAAGAAAGAAAAATCAAAAAAAGTTTCACAGGTCCCTACGAATCAGAAGGTCGGGGGTTCGAGTCCCTTCCGGCGCACCAAGGTCACTTACGAAAGTAAGTGACCTTTTTTGTTTTGTTCGGACTGTCCGATATTCCGCATTACACACAACACCCCCGCTTGCCTTCCTTTTATATAAGGAAGACGGGTGGGGGTGTTGTGTACGGCGCTTACTTTTCAAACTCCTTTGCCACATCCTGCAGCAGCTTGCGGATGGGCAGGTGCTGGGGGCAGATCTGCTCGCATCTGCCGCAGCGGATGCAGTCCGATGCGCGGCTGCCGGGGCGGGTGTGGACATCCTCGTAATAATAATCGGCGTTCCAGTCGTGGTGGATGTTCTTGGTGTTCATGATGGCGAACAGGTCGGGGATGGCGATCTGCTGCGGGCAGCCGTCTACACAGTAGCGGCAGGCTGTGCAGGGGATCAGGTTCTGCTTGCGGAAGATCTCCACCACCTTGGAAACGGCGGCGCGCTCGGTTTCGTTCAGCGGCTGAAAATCCCGCATAAAGCTGAGGTTGTCCTGCATCTGCTGCATATTGCTCATGCCGGACAGCACCATCATGATGCCGGGGAAGCCCGCCGCAAACCGGATGGCATAGCTGGCCGGGCTGCCGCCGTGCAGCGATTCCAGCACAGCGGCGGCGTCCTTGGGCAGGTTGACCAGATTGCCGCCCTTGACCGGCTCCATGACAAGCACCGGCTTATTGTGCCGGCGGCAGACCTCATAGCATTTGCGGCTCTGCACGGCGATGTCATCGTAATCCAGATAGTTGAACTGGATCTGCACGACCTCGATCTGCGGGTACTCGGTCAGGATCCGGTCCAGCACCTCGGCGCGGTCGTGGAAGGAGAGGCCGACATGGCGGATCTTGCCCTCGGCCTTGAGGTCGAACGCCGTCTCATACGCGCGGCACGCCTTGAATTGCTGAAAATTCTCGGCATTTTGGGAGTGCATGAGGTAAAAGTCAAAATAATCCACACCGCAGGCCGCAAGCTGGCGCGCAAAGAACGGGCGGATGTCGGCCTCGGTTTCAAAAAAGCCTCCGGACAGCTTATCGGTCAGGACATAGCTTTCGCGCGGGTAACGACTGGTCAGGCAGGTCCTGAGCGCCGTCTCGCTTCTGCCGCCGATGTAGCCGTGCGCAGTGTCAAAATAGTTGAAGCCCTGCGCCAAAAATTCATCGACCATCTGCTTTGTCTGGGCAAGATCGACCTCCTCGCCCTGCATGGGCAGCCGCATACAGCCGAAGCCGAAATTCCTTTTGATTTTTTCCATTGGCAAACGCTCCTTTCACTTATCCTTATTGTAGCAAACCCGCGCCCCGGGTGCAATACGGCGGCGGTAAAGTCCCGCCCGTATTGTACGCCGGGGAAATGCGTCTTTCCACACGAAACGCCCCGCACCGGTGGGTGCGGGGCGCTTTGGCGTATTTTGCTGTGTTACAGCACCTTGCTCAGGAAGTCCACCGTGCGGGGCTGCTTCGGGTGGTTGATGACCTCATCGGGGGTACCTTCCTCCACGATGTAGCCGCCCTCCATAAAGATGACGCGGCTTGCAACCTCGCGGGCAAAGCCGATCTCATGGGTGACCACGACCATCGTCATGCCCTCGGCGGCAAGGCGCTTCATGACCTGCAGCACCTCGCCGACCATCTCGGGGTCCAGCGCCGAGGTCGGCTCGTCAAACAGCATGATGTCCGGGTCCATGGCCAGCGCGCGCGCAATGGCCACACGCTGCTTCTGTCCGCCGGACAGCTGCGCCGGGTAGGCATCGGCCTTATCGGACAGGCCCACGCGGTCCAGCAGCTGCAGCGCCTTCTCCTTAGCCTCGGGGCGGGTGGCCTTTTTCAGCTCAACCGGTGCCAGCGTCATGTTGCCCATGACATTGAGGTTGTTGAACAGGTTGAAGTGCTGGAACACCATGCCGACATTCTCGCGCATCTTGTTCAGGTCGGTCTTTTTATCGGTCAGGTCGTGGCCGTCCACGATGACCGTGCCGCCGGTGATCTCCTCCAGCCGGTTAAGGCAGCGCAGGAAGGTGGACTTGCCGCTGCCCGAGGGGCCCAGCACGACAACGACCTCGCCCTCATAAATATCAGTCGATACATCGCGCAGAACCTCCAGATTGCCGAAGTTCTTCTTCAGATGCTCAACATGAATTTTTACATTGTTCTTATTGACGGCCACGGTTGAGCCTCCTTTCCATCCGCTTGGCAAAGCGGGACAGCAGCGTGATGACGATCAGGTACATGACGCCGACGATGAACCACACCTCAAGCGAGCGCATTATGTTGGCGTTCACATTCTTGGCGGTGTTGACCAGCTCGGGGAAGCCGATGACCGACAGGATCGAGGTATCCTTGAGGGTGATGATGAACTGGTTGATGATCGAGGGGATCATTGTGCGGATGGCCTGCGGCAGCACGACCTTGTACATTGCCTTCCAGTACGGCAGGCCAAGGCTGCGGGCGGCCTCCATCTGGCCCTTGTCCACGCTCTCGATACCGGCGCGGATGATCTCGGCCATATAGGCGCCGCAGTTCAGCGACAGGCAGATGATGCCGGCCTGCAGCGCCGTAAAGGTGAATTTGCTGCCGGTCATGGCTGCCCAGTTCAGGTTGTCGTTCATCAGCATCGGCACGCCGAAATAGACGAAGAACGCCAGAACGATCATCGGCACGCCGCGGATAATATCGACAAAGATCGTGGCGATGATGTTGCAGACGCGGCTTTTCAAAACGCTGAGGATGCCCACAAACAGGCCGATCAGACAGGCGAAGAAAAGGCTCCACAGGGCCAGCAGCAGCGTTTGGCCCATGGCGGCCAGCAGCAGCGGGCCGTAGTTGGCAAGAATCTTAAAAATCAAGGCGCAGAACTCCTTTCGGGGGTTGGATTTGCAAGAGCCGCTCTCCGCGCATGGGCCAAGAGGGATCCCGGGGTCGCAAAAGCGGGGCCGCCCGCAAAAACAGGCGTCCCCGCGTATTTTTCATGGTTTAGCCGAGGTACTTTGCCAGAATCTCGTCATACTTGCCGTTGGCCTTGATATCGGCCAGGCCCTTGTTGAACATGTCCAGCAGCTCCTGACTGTCCTCGCTGAAGATGGCAAAGCCGTAGGGCGCGGGGTCGCTGGCGGTATCCTCCAGCACCTTCAGGGCCAGAGCGCCGTCCTTGATGGAGGCCTTCATGATGGGGGTATCCTCAAAGCAGCCGACGCACTGACCGCCCAGAACGGCCTGATACATCGTGGGGGAATCCTCAAAGTAGGTAATGGTGAAGCCGTACTCGTCCTTGAGGCTCTCGGCGTAGGACGCGCCCTGCGTGCCGGTCTTGACGGCAACATTCTTGCCGGACAGGTCGGCAAAGCCGGCAATGTCGGAGTCCTCGGGCACGGTCAGCGTCTGGTTGGAATCATAGTAGCCGTCGGAGAACATCCAGCCGCTCGCCTTGCGCTCGTCGGTGATGGAGGCACCGGCGATCATGGCGTCCGCCTGACCGGACTGGCAGGCCGCGATGGCGGCGTCCCAGCCAAGGCTCTTCAGCTCATACTCAAAGCCCTGATCCTCGGCGATGGCGGCGAGGATATCCACATCAATGCCGACAAAGTTGCCGGAAGCATCGGTGTACTCAAAGGGCTTAAAGACCGTGTCAGTAGCCACGACCCACTTTTTGCCGGTGGCCTCGGCAGAGGCAGCCTCAGAGGAGGCGGAGTCAGCGGGTGCAGCCGCCGTGGAGGACGCAGTGGAAGCAGCGCCGCCGCAGGCAGCGAGAGACAGGGCCATAACGGAGGCCATACCGAACGCAAACAGTTTTTTCATGGTTACTTTCCTTTCCACTCCACAAATTTCCCGCCGCCGTGCAGCGGGCCGGGGCAGATACCAAAAAAGGGCAATAGCGCCATTGTTCCCATGTGCTATCGCCCTTGATAGTTCCTGCTTCATCGTGCTTTTAATTATAGCACACTCTGCAAAAAAGTCAATACCGAAAATCGGTTACAGCTTTATTATATTAAGTTTGCATATGGTTTCCGCTGTGTTTTTATAATTTTGTTCTTCATATAAACACATAAGATGCCATATAGCGGGCGGTGCGGCGGTTTTTGGGGGCTCTCCGCGCCCAACTGTCACGCCAGCTCAAACATACCGTGGTAGAGCTGGTAATATTCGCCCTTTTTCTCCAGCAGCTCGTCATGGGTGCCGCGCTCAATGATGCGGCCATGCTCCAGCACGATAATCGCATCGGCGTTGCGCACGGTGGAAAGCCGGTGCGCGATGACAAACACCGTGCGGCCCTCCATCAGCTGATCCATGCCGCGCTGGACGATGGCCTCGGTGCGCGTGTCGATGGAGCTGGTCGCCTCGTCGAGGATCATGACGGGCGGGTCGGAGACCGCCGCGCGGGCTATCGATATCAGCTGACGCTGACCCTGCGAGAGTCCGGAGCCGTCGCCCTTGAGCACGGTGTTGTAGCCGTCCGGGAGCATGCGGATGAATCCGTCAGCATTCGCGAGCTTCGCCGCCGCGATGCACTGCTCGTCGGTCGCCTCGGGGTTGCCGTAGCGGATGTTTTCCATAACAGTACCCGTGAACAGGTTGACATCCTGTAGCACGACGCCGAGACTGCGGCGCAGATCGGCTTTCTTTATCTTGTTGATGTTTATTCCGTCATAGCGTATCTTGCCGTCCGCTATGTCATAGAAGCGGTTTATTAAGTTTGTTATCGTGGTCTTGCCCGCTCCGGTCGCGCCGACGAAAGCCACCTTCTGACCCGGCTCTGCGTAGAGCGTGATGTCGTGAAGGACTTCCTTTTCGGGCGTGTAGCCGAAATCGACATGGTCGAGCACGACCTGACCCTCAAGCTTCGTATAAGTCAGAGTGCCGTCGCCGTGGGGATGCTTCCATGCCCACATTCCGGTGTGCTCCTTGACTTCGACTATCTCGCCGTTCTCTTCTTTCGCGTTTACGAGGGTAACATATGGGATATCGGGTTTATGAAATTGCGCGAGAGCACGAGGAACGAGGCTATCATGCCGAGGGACAGCGTGTTGACGCCGGTCAGCCCGAGATTCTTCGTGCCGGTGATAGCCATATATGAGCCGATAACGGCGAGCAGGATATACAGAAAATATCCGAACGCGTTCGTCATGGGCATCATCGAGGTCGCGTGGCCGTTTGCGTTCGCGGCGTTGTGCTCCCATTCGGTGTTGCGCTGCTTCATTTCTTTCTTAGACTGCTCTTCGTGGCAGAAGACTTTTATGACCTTCTGACCGTTTATCATCTCTTCGATATATCCGTCAAGATCCGCAAGGGATCTCTGCTGGGCTACGAAATACGCGCCGCTCTTGCCGACAACTTTCTTGATTATCTGCATGATAAAGAACAGCGATATGCACACAACGAGCGTCAGACCGACGCTGATATAGAGCATGCAGCAGAATACCGCCGCGACGGTGAACGCCGAAGAAATCAGCTGACCCATCGACTGCGCGAGCATCTGACGCAGGGTATCGGTATCGTTGGTATAGAGGCTCATCGTGTCGCCGTGGGTGTGCGAGTCGAAATATCTTATCGGCAGGCGCTGCATCTTCTCGAACATCTCGTCGCGTATGGTCTTGAGCGTTCCCTGCGCTATAGTGACCATGCGGCGGTTGTAGATAAGCGTCGAGAGCGTGCCGATGAGATAGATAACCGCCATGGTTATCAGCGCGCGAATGAAGCCGGAGAAGTCGGGTGATGACTGACCGACCATCGGGGTTATATAATCGTCGATAAGCGTCTGGAGGAACATCGACGACGCAGCGCCCGCAACTGCGCTGAGCAGGATGCAGATTGTGACGAGGACTATCGTGCCTTTATAATTCTTGAGATAAGAGAGCAGACGCTTGAGCGTTTTCTTGTCGAGCTTTCTGGGCTGCATTCCGGGTCCGCCGTGCATACCCTTGGGTCCGCCGTGCATAGGCATAGGCTTACTCATCGTCGTTTCCTCCCTTCTGCTGGGATTCATAAACTTCGCGATAGATATCGCAGGATTTCAGCAGTTCGTCATGCGTGCCCTGCGCGATTATTCTGCCGTTGTCGAACACGAGTATTTTGTCCGCGTTCTGAACCGAGCTTATGCGCTGGGCGATGACTATCTTAGTCGTATCGGGCATATACTGCGAAAGTCCCTTTTGAATCAGCGCGTCGGTGTGGGTATCGACGGCGCTTGTCGAGTCGTCGAGAATGAGCACCTTGGGATTCTTGAGCAGGGCGCGCGCTATGCACAGCCTCTGTTTCTGACCGCCGGAGACGTTCGTGCCGCCCTGTTCGATATAGGTGTTGTAGCCGTCGGGCATCGCGCTGACGAATTCATCCGCCTGAGCGAGCTCGCAGGCGTGCTTTATCTCTTCGTCGGTCGCGTCTTCATTGCCCCAGCGCAGGTTCTCAGATATCGTGCCGGAGAACAGCTCGTTCTTCTGGAGCACCATTGCGACCGAGTTTCTCAGGGTGTCGAGGTCGTAGTTTCTGACGTCCACGCCGCCGAGCATCACTTCACCACCCGTTACATCGTAGAGACGCGGGATGAGCTGAACGAACGAGGACTTTGACGAACCCGTGCCGCCGATTATGCCGACAGTTTCGCCGGAGGCTATATGCACATTGACATTGTCGAGCACCTTGGTGTCCGCCTTTGAAGCATAGGCGAAGTTGACATTTTTATAATCTATCTCGCCGTCTTTGACTTCGAGAACGGGGTTCGCGGGGTTCGAGATATCGGTCTTTTCGTTGAGTATCTCAGCTATACGCTGAGCGGAAGAGCCCGCGATTATCATCATGGCAAAGACCATGGAGAGCATCATGAGGCTCATGAGTATCTGCATGGCGTAGGTGAACAGCGCGGTAAGCGAGCCCGTAGTCAGACCGAGTGCTGCGTTGTTGCCGCTGGCGATGACCGCCTTCGCACCGAGCCACGAGATGAGTATCATGCAGGTATACATGCAGACCTGCATGATAGGCGAGTTGAGCGCGATAAGGCGCTCCGCCTTTGCAAAGTCTTTATATATCTTCTCGGATATCTTCTCGAATTTGCTTATCTCGTGCTCCTCCTGATTGAAGGACTTGACGACTCTTATGCCGCGCACATTCTCCTGAACGACGTTGTTGAGCTCATCGTAGGTGTGGAAAACGCGCTTGAACACAGGGTGCACCTTGATGATTATCAGCACGAGCAGAGCCGCAAGGACAGGTATAATCGCAATGAACATAAGCGAAATCTGGCTGTCTATTCTGAACGAGACTATCATGGCGAAAATCAGCATAACCGGTCCGCGTATCGCTATTCTTATGAGCATCTGATAGGCGTTCTGAATATTTGTGACATCCGTCGTCAGTCTCGTAACTATCGACGCGGTCGAGAATTTGTCGATGTTCGAGAATGCGAAGGTCTGAACATTATCATACATATCGCTGCGCAGATTCGCGCCGAATCCGGCGGACGCGCGCGAGCCGAGGAACGCCGCAAGCATTCCCGTCACCATCTGGAACACCGCGAGGAATAGCAGCGCAAGACCGTATTTCCAGACCATGGACATCACGCCGCCCTCGATGCCGTTGTCGATAAGACCCGACATACAAAGCGGGATAACTATCTCGAACACGACTTCAAACGCGGAGAAAAAGATAGTCGCCCATGATACTTTTTTGTATTGGCGCATGCTCTTCAACAAAGTTTTTATCATATTCTCACTCCCTCTTTTCTTTCTTTGCTCCACTTTCCGGTTTGCAGCCGGGACTGCTGTCAATATCAAGGTTATCGCATATCCTTATGAGATATCCGCGGAGCTGTTCGACTTCTTCTTCGCTGAACGATCTGAGCATCGCCCGCTCGCCGTTATCAATCGAACGGCGTATCTCGAGATTGATGTCTTTCGCCTTATCGGTCAGCCGCACGACCTTGTTTCTCTTGTCCGACGGGTCGGTACAGGTGCTGAGAAAGCCGCTCTGCTCCATGCGCATGACTATGCCGACAATCGTCGGGTGCGAGACATGGGCGTAGTCTTCAATCTCTTTCTGGGTTGTCTGACCTCCGCGCTCGGCGAGAAATCTTATGATCCGCGACTGCGCAAAGGTCAGCCCGTGCTTACCGAGTGCGGCGTCGGCATTCGACTTCAAACGGTTATCTATGCGTTTAAAAAAATATCCGATATGCTCCATAGCGATCTCCTTTCCGCAAAGCTGTTTTAAGCAATACCAAGTGTAGCACGCTACACATTATACATATATGCGCGCCGATTGTCAACAATATGTTTGTAAACAATTTGTGACCTCGGCGCTGAAGATTTTTATGTTCTGTTTTCGTTGAGATTAAAGACGGTGCGTATGAGCTCCGACGCCGCGCGGATGCCGTGCTCGTCAGGATTCATGAGCAATAATCTTGACGTTCCGCCGATGCAGAAGATTATTTTTTCTTTGCGCTCCGGCTCGTCGTCGTCATGCAGATAGATTCTGAAAAGAGCCTCCTCCGCATCGTTGAGCAATGAAGCTATATCGTCGCCGTAGAGCGCGCGGATAAGCCGCTCTTCGCGCGATATCGCGCCGACGAGCTCTAAAACAAAGGCGTATGTATCGCTGAACGCCATCTGGGCGCAGTCGCAGCGGCCGAGGATATCGGCGACGGTCTCGCGGCAGATGTGCCGATGCAGGCTCTCCATGGTGTCATAGTGGGAATAGAATGTCGTTTTGTTTATCAACGCCTCCCGGCACAGATCGCTGACCTTGACGGGCGACGGGTCGCGCAGGCGCATATCGACATATGTATGCACTATCAGCCGCTCCGTTTTGATATATCTCAGATCGTTTTTATTCACTATTTAAACGCCTCTTTTTATATTTAGTCGTTTATCTTACCAATTTGTAAAACAGTTTCTTGATTAGACAACTTTAGTTGTTTATAATGTTAGCATATACTAAAAAATATTACAAGGGGGAGTATGCCGAATGAACAGAAAAGACCGCACCGTCTATATTATGCTCACCGACTATCCGGATAAGGTCTCGCGGACTATAAAAAGAATAGGGCTTTGGGAATACTCCCACATGTCGATAAGCACGGATGAACACTACCCGAAATTTTTCAGCTTCACGGGCAAGCGCGGATTCATGACCGAGGACTTCGACCTCCACCCGACTTATAAAGGCACGGATGTCCCCTGCGCGCTGTTCGCTCTGCCCGTAACGGAAGCGGAGCTTCGCAATGTAGAGCGCATCATAAAGCACATGACCTCGAACGCCGACGAATATAAGTACAGCTACATCGGGCTTGCACTGCTCTATCTGCGGATAATCCCGAAGCAGCGCGGGCGCGACACCTGCGTCGGCTTCGTCTCGCGCACGATAAGAGAACAGACCTCGCTCTCCGCAGGGCGCAGAAAAAAGTTTTGCAGTCCGAACGACATAAAGGCGTTTTTTATTAACCAGCTCGTCTTTGAAGGACCTCTGAGAGTGCTGCTGCAAAAGGGCAAGGCGTAAATTAAAATATCAATCCGCCGTCGGTTCGTGCCGTTCGGCGGTTTATTTTCAGCAAAAGCAAAAGACCTCCCGCTCGGGGAGGTCTTTTAATATAATAAGGGTTGTTGAAATCAGTTCTCGCCGTCGCCGTTTATGGTCGATATCTCGGGGGTTATCTCTTCGAGAACATCGAGGACTATCTTCACGGTGTCGAGGGAGGTGAATATCGTCACGCCGTTCTGGACGGCACAGCGGCGGATCTCAACGCCGTCCTCAAAGTGGACGCCGGAGAGAATGGCGCGCGTGTTTATAACATAGCTGACATAGCCCGCGCGGATAGAATCGAGGATCTCGGTGCTGCCCTCGCTGAGCTTGCCGCGTACGCGGGTGCGTATGCCGTGCTTCTTGAGGAACGCCGCGGTTCCGGCGGTCGCCTCTATATTGAAGCCGAGGTGATAGAAGCGCTTGACGAGCGGCAGAGCCTCTTCTTTATCTTCATCGGCAAGGGTGACTATTACCGTACCGTATTCTTTCATCCTGACTCCGGACGCCTGAAGAGCCTTGTAGAGCGCACGGTTCAGGCGCTTGTCGTAGCCTATCGCTTCGCCGGTCGATTTCATCTCGGGCGAGAGATATGCGTCCATACCTGTCAGCTTCTCGAACGAGAACGCCGGGGCTTTGACATACCAGCGCTTGCCGTCGGGCAGGCGCATATCGGTTATGCCCTGATCGTGCAGGCTCTGACCGAGCATAACCTTTGTCGCGATGCGGACAAGGTTACAGTCGGTGGACTTTGAAAGGAACGGCACGCTTCGCGAAGCGCGGGGGTTGACCTCGATAACATAGACATGGTCGTTCTGCACAGCGTACTGCACGTTGACCAGGCCGACGACTTTCAGCTCGCGGGCAAAGCGGCCGGTGTAATCCACCATGGTGTCGATCTCGGCCTGAGTCAGGTGCTGTGCCGGGTAGACGCAGATGGAGTCGCCGGAGTGGACGCCGGTGCGCTCCACCTGCTCCATGATGCCAGGGATGAGGTAGTCCTCGCCGTCGCAGATGGCGTCCACCTCGCACTCGGTACCCATGATGTACTTATCCAGCAGCACCGGGTGATCCATGTCAACGTGCTCGGTGATAACGCCCATGTACTCGATGATATCCGCCTTATTGTAGGCCACGATCATGTTCTGACCGCCCAGCACATAGGAGGGGCGCATCAGCACCGGCAGACCGATCTCCTCGGCAGCGGCCAGAGCCTCGTCCAGATTGAACACGGTGCGGCCGGGGGCACGGGGGATCTTGCAGCGCTCCAGCAGTTCGTCAAAGCGCTCGCGGTCCTCGGCCTCGTCGATGGCGTCCGCCGGGGTGCCCAGAATGGGCAGACCGATCTCGTCCATGTGCTTGGCCAGCTTGATGGCGGTCTGTCCGCCGAACTGCACCACGCAGGCATCCGGCTTTTCGGTGGCAATGATGTTGTCCACGCTCTCCGGGTTCAGCGGGTCGAAATACAGGCGGTCGCCGGTGTCGAAGTCGGTGGAGACCGTCTCGGGGTTGTTGTTGACGAGGATAGCCTCACAGCCGTGCTTCTTGAGGGTCCAGACGCAGTGGACAGAGCAGTAGTCGAACTCGATGCCCTGACCGATGCGGATGGGGCCGGAGCCAAAGACGAGGACTTTCTTTTTGTTGGGGTCGCTGCGCTCGGCAATGAACTGCGCGGCCTCGTTGTCCTCATCGTAGGTGGAGTAGAAATACGGCGTCTTGGCGGCAAATTCTGCGGCGCAGGTATCGACCATCTTAAAGGCGGCCTTCGGGGCCTCGGGCAGGGTGTCCACGCCCGCCAGACGGCGGATGGTCTTGTCAAGGAAGCCGAAGCGCTTGGCGTTCAGGTACTTCTCGGTCGTCAGCTCACCGTTCTTCAGCCCCATCTCGATGTCGGCCAGATGCTGCAGCTTGTCAAGGAACCACCAGTCGATCTTGGTGATGTCGTAGATTGTCTCATGCGGCACGCCGCGTTTGAGGGCCTCGTAGACGCAGAAGGCGCGCTCGGAATCCTGCACATGCAGATGCTCGATGACCTCGTCGGTTGTCAGCTTCTCAAAGTCGGGCAGCGTCATCGTGTCCAGACCCAACTCGGTGGAGGAGACGGCCTTCATCATGGCATGCTCAAAGTTGTTGCCGATGGCCATGACCTCGCCGGTGGCCATCATTTGGGTGCCCAGAGATTTGTCCGCGTAGACGAACTTGTCAAACGGCCACTTCGGGTACTTGACGACCACATAGTCGAGCGCAGGCTCAAAGCAGGCGCAGGTCTCGCCCGTGACATCGTTCGTAATTTCGTCCAGCGTGTAGCCGAGTGCGATCTTGGTTGCAACCTTGGCGATGGGATAGCCGGTGGCCTTGGAGGCCAGCGCGGAGGAGCGGGACACGCGGGGGTTGACCTCGATGACCGCATACTCAAAGCTGTCAGGCTTCAGCGCAAACTGGCAGTTGCAGCCGCCCTCAATGCCAAGCTCGGTGATGATGTCCAGCGCGGCGGTGCGCAGCATCTGGTACTCGTGGTCGGTCAGGGTCTGGGAGGGGGCCACGACCACCGAGTCGCCGGTGTGGATGCCCACGGGGTCCAGGTTCTCCATGTTGCAGACGGTGATCACGTTGCCCTTGTGGTCGCGCATGACCTCGTACTCGATCTCTTTCCAGCCGGCGATGCACTTTTCCACCAGGATCTGATGGATGGGGGAAAGGCGCAGGCCGTTGGTGCCGATCTCGATGAGCTTTTCGCGGGTCTCGCAGATGCCGCCGCCGGTGCCGCCCATGGTGAAGGCGGGGCGGACGATGACCGGGTAGCCGATGCGGTCGGCGCAGTCCAGTGCGTCCTGCAGCGTCTCCACCACCTCAGAGGGGATGATGGGCTGGTGCAGCTTTTCCATCGTCTCCTTGAACAGCTCGCGGTCCTCGGCGCGGTCGATGGTCTCCGGCTTGCAGGCCAGCAGGCGGATGCCGGTGCGGTCCAGATAGCCGGAACGGGCCAGCTCCATGGACAGGTTCAGGCCCATCTGACCGCCGAGGTTGGGCAGCACGGAGTCCGGCTTTTCGATGTCCAGAATGCGCTCCACGACTTCCAGCGTCATGGGCTCGATATACACATGGTCGGCCACGTCCGGGTCGGTCATGATGGTAGCGGGGTTGGAGTTCAGCAGAACGGTCTCGATGCCCTCTGCTTTCAGGGCGCGGCACGCCTGGGTACCGGAGTAGTCGAATTCAGCAGCCTGACCGATGATGATGGGGCCGGAGCCGATGACCAGCACTTTTTTGATTCTGGGGTCCTTAGGCATTTCAGCGTGCCTCCTTTGCTGCTTTGACGTTGTTCAGGAAGCGGTCGAACAGGAATTCGGTGTCCTTGGGGCCGCCGTTTGCTTCCGGGTGGAACTGCACGGTAAAGCAGTTCCACTTCTTGTACTTGATGCCCTCGCAGGTGCCGTCGTTGGCGTTCACCTGTGCCACCTCGCCCATCTCGGCGGGCAGCTCCTCGCCCACGACTGCATAGCCGTGGTTCTGGCTGGTGATAAAAGTGCGGCCGGACTCAAAATCCGTCACAGGCTGGTTGGCACCGCGGTGGCCGTACTTCAGCTTCATGGTCTTGGCACCGGCTGCCAGTGCGGACAGCTGGTGACCCAGACAGATGCCGAAGGTGGGGATGTTCAGCTCAAAGATGTGCTTGAGGTTCTCGATGACCTCCACCGGCTCGGCGGGGTCGCCGGGGCCGTTGGACAGCATGATGCCGTCCGGAGCAAGGGCCTTGATTTCCTCTGCCGTTGCAAAGGCGGGCATGACCGTCACCTTGCAGCCGCGCTTGACAAGGCAGCGCACGATGTTGCGCTTGCAGCCGTAGTGCATCAGCACGATGTGGGTCTCACCCTTCTCGTTGTAGACCTCGGGCTCTGCACAGGTGACGCTCTTCACGGCGTCGGTGACGGCGTAAGCTCGGATCTCTTCCAGCAGCTTATCCGTCTCGGCTTTGTTGGCCGGGTCAGCGGGGTCGAAGGTGGTCAGGATGGCACCGTTCATGACGCCGCTCTCCCGGATGATGCGGGTCAGGTGGCGGGTGTCGATGCCCTCGATGCCGATGGTATTGTTCTTTTTCAAAAAGCTGTCCAGCGTCTCCTCACAGCGCCAGTTGGAGGGGGTGGTGCAGGCTTCGCGCACGATGTAGCCCTTTGCCCAGATGCGGTCGGACTCCATGTCGTCCTTGTTCATGCCGTAGTTGCCGATGAGGGGATAGGTCTGGGTGATGATCTGGCCGTAGTAGCTGGGGTCGGTCAGGGTCTCCTGAAAGCCCACCATGCCGGTGGCAAAGACCACCTCGCCCACGGTGACACCCTCGGCACCCACCGACTGGCCGGCAAAGACCATGCCATTTGCCAAAAGAAGATATGCGTTCATTAGATACTCCTCGCTTCAACACGCCTGCGCGTTTACAGGGTCTGCTTGGCTTCCTGCTTCATCTTGCGGCTGCCCAGGTGCACCAGAGGCAGCTTGCCCTCCTTGCAGATGGGGCACTCCTCGGGGGCGTAGTTGGGCAGGTCCAGCTTGAGAGCGCTGGCCACGATGGGGATGGGAGACGGAGCCTCGGGCTTGGTGCGGTCCACCACGCAGGTGATGCCCACGCAGATGCCGCCGTTCTCTTCGATCACGCGCTTGGTCTCCAGAGAGGAGATACCGGTGGTGACCACGTCCTCAGCGATGAGGCACTTCTCACCCGGG
>OHFI01000065.1_pt1 | contig 56623 bp, 62 predicted proteins | sample 1567431 | NCBI WGS metagenome assembly OHFI01 (sample SAMEA3879569, study PRJEB24766) | human gut metagenome | biome: human-associated habitat; feature: feces | place: USA | collected 1985/1987 | reverse complement strand
GTGAAGCTGAAGAGGAAGCCTTTGTTATCGGTGACGGCAGTGCAAAGCCTTACGGAATTTTTGATGACAGCGAGGGCGGTGAAGTCGGTGTGACATCTGCATCAACAGTAACAATCACAGCCGATGAGCTTATCGACCTTTATTACAGCCTTAAAGCGCCCTATCGTAAAAACGGTGTATGGCTTTTAAATGACAGCACAGTAAACAGTATCAGAAAACTTAAGGACAGCAACGGTCAGTATTTATGGCAGCCGTCAATCAAAGACGGTGAAACCGACACTCTTCTCGGCAAGCCTGTTTACACATCAGCGTCAATCGCAAATGCAGCGTCCGGCACAAAGCCGATTGCATTCGGCGACCTTTCGTATTACTGGATTGGTGACAGACAAGGTGTAACCTTTAAGCGACTCAATGAACTTTATGCGGCAAACGGACAGGTCGGTTTCCTTGCAACAAAGCGACTTGATGCAAGACTGATTTTACCTGAGGCGGTTAAGCTCCTCAAGATGAAAGGCACTGTAGCATCAACAGGCTGATAGGAGTGCTTTAGATGACAGACGAGCTTTTACAAAAGGTAAAGCAGAACCTTATCCTTGAACACAACGAAGATGATGAGCTTCTGAAAATGTACATAACAGCCGCCGTTTCCTATGCCGAAAGCTATCAGCACATACCTGAAAACTACTACAGTGAAAATCCTATGCCGCCTACAACAGAACAGGCGGTAATTATGCTTGCGAGCCATTTCTACGAAAGCAGAGATGGCTCAACTGGCGGCTTTTTCGCTGATAGCACAAATGCATCTGCACAGGTATGGAATACGGTTAATCTTCTACTAAGGCTTGACAGGCGGTGGCAGGTGTGAGCTTCGGAAAGATGAATTCATTTATTGAAATCGTAAAGAAAAGCATTGATACCGATGATGAGGGTTTCAAAACGGAAAATCTGAAAACAGTTGCAAAGGTAAGAGCATATCGTGAGGGTCGGCACGGCAGTGAAAAGTGGGCAAACAGAGCTGCTTTTTCTACTGCTACCGACCTGTTTCGTTTCAGATGTATTCCAAACACAGAAGTAACAACCGATATGCTGATACTTTGCGACAGCAGAAAATTTGAAATCACATCGGTTGAAAATGTGAAAGGCAGAAATATGTACATTGAGGTGCTTGCAAAGGAGGTAAAGCCAAGTGGCTAAATGTGATGTAAAACTTCCCGATGACTTCCTTATGAAAATTTCAAAATTAGGGGAAAATACAGATTCAATCTGCGAAAAGGCGCTCAATGCCGGCGGCGAGGTTGTTCTTGCAAAGGTTAAGAGCAACCTTTCCTCTGTTATCGGCAAGGACACAAAAACGGATTCACGCTCCACAGGTGAGCTTGAACGCTCCCTCGGACTTTCCCCTGTCCTTAGCGATGATAACGGAAACGCAAACATCAAGATAGGATTTAAGGAACCTCGTTCAGACGGTGAGAGCAACGCAAAAATTGCAAGCATTATCGAATACGGAAAGCAAGGTCAGCCGCCTAAGCCTTTCTTAAAGCCGGCAAGAACATCATCAAAAAATGCTTGTGTAAAGGCAATGGTTGAAACTCTTGAGCAGGAGGTAAAGAACCTATGAGCCTTTTGTCAGAATTAAAAAGCATAGCTGAAAAGTTGAACATCAAGGTTGAAACAGGTGTGTTTTCGGGCACACCGCCTGATGAATACATTGTGCTGACACCTCTTGCCGACAGCTTTGAAATGCACTGCGACAATCTGCCGGAATACGAAATTCAAGAGGTGCGCATTTCGATTTTTTCAAAGGGCAATTACACAGCCTTAAAACGCAAGCTGACTGCATCAATATTAAAAGCCGATATTTCAATTACTGACCGAAGATACATAGGTCATGAGGACGATACCGGCTATCATCACTATGCCGTTGATACGGCAAAATCATTTATATTGGAGGAATTTTAATGGCAACAATCGGACTTGATAAGTTGTTTTATTCAAAGATTACAGAAGATGAAAACGGCGAAGAAACCTACGCAACACCAGTACCACTCGCAAAGGCTATGACGGCAGAGCTTTCCATAGAGCTTGCCGAGGCAACACTCTATGCCGATGACGGTGCATCTGAAATTGTCAAGGAGTTTCAAAGCGGAACGCTGACACTCGGCATTGACGACATCGGAACTGCTGTTGCAGAGGACTTGACGGGTGCGAAAATCGACAGCAACAAGGTTCTCATTTCTGCAGGCGAGGACGGCGGCAGTCCTGTCGCAGTGGGTTTCAGAGCGAAAAAGTCAAACGGCAAATACCGCTACTTCTGGCTTTACAGGGTTAAATTCGGAATCCCTGCAACAAACCTCACCACCAAGGGCGAAAGTATAGAGTTTTCCACACCGTCAATCGAGGGTACTGTGACAAGGAGAAACAAACCCGATACGCAGGGTAAGCATCCGTGGAAAGCCGAGGTAAACGAGGACGATACGGAGGTTAAAGCAACCACAATTTCAAACTGGTACAAGCAGGTTTACGAGCCTGTTTATTCAGCAGGATAATAACGGAGGCAAGCTATGGACAGCGAAAGAAGTACAAAAATCAAAATCGGTGAAAATGAATATAGCCTTGTTCTCACAACAAAGGCAACAAAAGAGATTGCCGCAAGATACGGCGGTCTTGAGAACCTCGGTGACAAGCTGATGAAAAGTGAAAATTTTGAAATGGCACTTGATGAGGTTATCTGGCTTATCACTCTCCTTGCCAATCAGAGCGTTCTCATTTACAACCTCAAAAATCCCGATGATAAAAAGCCGTTGCTTAAAGAGGACGAGGTTGAGCTTTTAACCTCACCCTTTGATTTGGCAGAGTACAAGTCGGCAATTATGGAGTCAATGTACAAAGGCACAAAGAGGAACATCAAAAATGAGGAAAACTCAAAAAACACAGCAGTCGGGTAAGTGACGAGGAGTTCTTTACCCGACTGCTTTATTATGGAGTGGTTCAGCTGAACTTATCACTGGACGAAACAATGCTGATGCCCCTCGGACTTCTCCTTGATTTACTTGAATGTCATAAGCAATACAACGGCCTTGCAAAGCCGAAACGAGATTTGACGATTGATGATGTTATTCCGTATGGGGTGTGATTGTTCTGAAAAGGATTGAGATTTATTGAGTGGTATGGTATAATCAAACTGTCAATATAAATCGGAATTATTGGGTGAAAAAATGATGGGGAGAATTGATGTGAACAATATAAATATTAACATTGAATATAACTATTTGATTGATGACCAGATATGTATGTTTCCTGATAATTATTGTATAGATAAGCGTAGGGATCCAGATAGTGATAGTAAAAGATTATATGATGATATTTTAACTATTTTCTTTTCAGAAAATAATTCTGCAAAAAATTTAGAACAACAATTTTATGGAAAACCCAAATTTTATACAATCAAAATAAATAATGACACTCTTTTATCTTCTGATTATATTGGTCCTTCTGTTTACTGGGCTAGAGAAAGGGGGGTAAGCGATGATAAAATACGAGATTTTTTAAAACAATGCCGAACGATTGGTGGGCATATAGTTTGGGAGCGTGGAAGTGACTTAAAGTATAAGGTTAACACTTCCCGTAGTGGAAGTGATGGTGTATATGATAGATTTGATTGGACATTATTATTATTGAAGATTTTTCTGTCTGACGTAAAACAGGACGTAAACTCTTTTGTAGGTAAGGCAAACAAATACATTCCAGAAAAGTACCGCGATACTAAAAATACTAACACTAAATTTAAAAATCTTTATTTTGCTTTTGATTGCTCTAAATGGCTTAAAATTTGCACATTTGATGAGTTTTGCGAACGCTTTAAATTGTATGGAAGTTTTGTTGACAAGCAAAACAATGTCATCGAAACAGCTCCTCTATTCCCTTTTTTACCAACTGATTACGAGCAATATATTGATAATGTGTGTAAAGCTATAACTAAAAGAAACAGTGATTTAGTTGAACTAGTTAATTAGCAACAACAGCATCTTGCTTATCGAGCAGTTTAACACACTAAAGGAGCACCCACCAGGTTGCTCCTTTTTCATATACCCACCGAGCCGCAAGGCTCTTTTTTTATGCCCTTTTTCCAAGGAGGTGACAGAATGGCAGATAATTTCGGACTGAAAATCGGGGTTGAGGGTGAAAAGGAATTCAAGAAAGCGCTTGCTGAAATAAATCAGAATTTCAAGGTGCTCGGCTCTGAAATGAAGCTTGTTTCATCGCAGTTTGATAAGAACGATAAATCTGTCGATGCACTCACCGCTCGAAATCAGGTTCTTAGCAAAGAGATTGACGAGCAGAAAAACAAGATTGACCTTCTGAAACAGGCTCTTGATAACGCATCAACTTCCTTCGGCGAGAATGACCGCAGAACACAGCAGTGGCAGATAAAGCTTAACAACGCACAGGCAACGCTGAACGACCTTGAAAAGGAATTAAAGGACAACAACGATACACTTGATAAAACGGCTGACGAGCTAAACGATGCCGAAAAAGAGGCTGACGATTTCGGTGATGAAATTGATGATGCCGGCAAGCAGAGCGACAGTGCAGGCGGCAAATTCAGCAAGGTAAAAGGAATTGTCGCAGGCTTTGGAAAAGCCTTAGCAGGTGCGACAGCCGCCATCGGTGTCGCCGCAGTTGCTACCGGCAAAAAGCTAAAGGATATGGCAGACGAAACAGCAGCCGCAGGAGATGAAATCGACAAGAACTCTCAACGGCTCGGACTTTCCAAAACAGCATATCAGGAGTGGGACTATGTTCTCTCCCAGTCGGGCGTTGATATAAACAGTGTTCAAACCGGCTTTAAATCAATGACAAACTCCATTGATGATGCGAAAAACGGCTCTGAAACTGCGATTAAAAAGTTTACCGATTTGGGAGTTTCTCTATCCGACTTAAAGTCGCTGAGCCGTGAAGAAATCTTCGAAAAAGCCGTACAAGGCTTGCAGAATATCACTGACGATACAACAAAGGCGGCTCTTGCGAATGACTTGTTCGGTAAGAGCGGTCAGAACATTATGCCCCTTTTAAACGCAACAGCCGACAGCACACAAAACCTAAAGGACAAGGCTCACGAGCTTGGTATGGTTATGTCTGACGAGGCGGTGCAGGCGGCGGTTGATTATACCGACAATATGGACACTCTTCAGAGGACCTTCAGCGGTCTGAAAAATTCCATTATGGGCGATATTCTGCCCGGCTTTAATGACATTCTCTTAGGCCTTACCGGACTTATGACAGGAGCAGACGGGGCGAAGGAACAGCTCCAGCTCGGTGCACAGGAGATTGTAACTTCAATATCGGGGATATTCCCACAGCTGACTGAAATTCTGCTCACGCTTGTTACCGCAATAGCAGGAGTAGCACCGTCAATCATTCAGGCACTCGTCACGGGAATTGCAGAAAATCTGCCCGTTTTAGTTGAGTCGGCATCAAACATAATTCTTACATTTGTTTCAAGCATAATACTTGCCTTACCTCAAATAACCGAGGGTGCACTGCAGCTTATAATGACTCTGACAAACGGCATAATTGAGAACTTGCCTTTACTGCTGACAGCCGCTATTCAGGTAATTGCAACACTTGTAACAGGAATAGCGGAAGCACTGCCACAGCTGATTCCGTCTATGGTAGAGTGCGTTGTCACAATGGTGCAAGGTCTAATCGAAAATCTGCCCCTTTTACTTGATGCCGCACTTCAGCTGATAACAGGACTTGCACAAGGACTTCTTGACGCTTTACCTGTCCTAATTGCTGCACTGCCCGATATTATCATAGGAATAGTAACCTTTCTTCTTGATTCAATTCCGCAGATTATTGATGCCGGCATAAAACTCCTTACTTCACTTGTTGACGCTCTGCCGCAGATTATTACCGCAATAGTGAACGCAATACCGAAAATCATAAACGGCATAATCAACGCAGTTATTAACGCAATTCCGCAGATTATTCAAGCCGGTATAGACTTGCTTATTGCCTTAATCAGAGCCTTACCGCAGATTATTACAACTATTGTCAAGGCAATTCCGCAGATAATTTCGGGCATTGTAAATGCTTTAATTGGAAACATCGACAAGATTATTATGGCAGGTGTTGAGCTGTTTATCGCACTGATTGAAAATCTGCCGACCATCATTGTTGAGATTGTAAAGGCAGTGCCGAAAATCATCGAGGGCATTGTTAAAGCATTCGGCTCGCTGATGGGTAAAATTGTTGAAATTGGCGGCAACATTGTAAAAGGTCTGTGGGACGGCATCTGCGGTCTTGCATCGTGGCTTTGGGATCAGGTTTCGGGTTGGATTTCAGGCATCTGGGACGGCATTTGCAGCTTTTTCGGTATCCACTCTCCGTCAAAGGAAATGGCTTGGGTCGGCGAAATGCTTGTAAAAGGTCTTGCCGGCTCGATTGATGATAACGGTGACAAGGCAGTGAAAGCCGCTGAAAATATGAGCAGTGATATTTCTGATGTGATGAACACACTTTCTGATGATATGAAAACTGCGTTGCCGACCGATTTTTCAGTTGATGGTAATATAAAGAGTTCACTTGATTCTGTTAATTCGTCTATTGGCGGACAAGGCGGTTTATCTCTAATACTCAACATTACAAACTTCAACAACTATTCAAGCGAAGATATAAATCAGCTTACAAATGAAATTATGGAAACTGCAGGACAGTTTGCCAAAAGGAAAGGTATGGTGTTTGCGTGAACTATTTTGAATACAACGGTGTTAAATCCTCTGATATGGGGCTGCGTATCAAGAGCAAGAATGTCTATTCTTCTCCGAAGTTCGATTCGCAGTTCGTATCAGTACCGGGCAGAAACGGTGACCTTATTGTTTCAAATAACAGGTATGAAAACATTCAGATAAGCTACAATGTTTTTCTGTCGGCAAAGACCGTTGATGAGCTTGCAGAAAAACTTCTGAAGGTCAAGGCTTGGCTTTACTCACAGCCGACAGGCTACCACACCCTTACTGACAGCTATGACAAGAAATTCTTCCGCAAGGCAGTGTTTGCATCTTCACTTGATATTGAAGATGAATTAAACAAAATCGGTTTGTTTAAAATCAGCTTTAACTGCAAGCCGTTTAAATACAGCTTTGACGGCAATCTTCCGCACTACATAAAAGGTGCGATGTCAGATTTCAGCTTGATTTTTTGCCGAATGGACGGCTCAAACAGTGACAATAACTGGGGCAACCGTTGGAATCAGACGGTTGATTTAAAGCTTAACGGTGAGAACAATATGTATATAATTGCTGAAAACTCCTGGGATGACGGCAACTGGGGTATATATTCACCCGCACAGCCAAACACAGTTTATTTGCAGGTAAATGAAAACTGGAAAAAGGATAACGCCCGTTTTGCCGTTTTCATCTTCGGCAGTAAAGGTGAGCATTGGTATTCCATGACAAAGGTAACAGACAATATTTACAGTGCTGTTTTGCCGACACCATCATACACAACACTTGAAAATCCCTATGCTTTTGAGAGCAAGCCGTATATCCGAGTGTTTGGAAACGGTGACGGAACTCTTGCTATTGAATCACAAAACGGCATACAACAATGGAGTTTCAGCGGTATTGAGGAATACCTTGAAATTGACAGCGAACAGATGAATTTTTACAAGGATACTGTCCTTAAAAATGATACAGTGACAGGAAGTGGATTTCCCACACTTGCGCCCGGTGAAAACAAATTCATTCTTGGCGGTGGGGTTACAAGTCTTTCTGTATTTCCAAGGTGGTGTACGCTATGATTCCTATTCTTTACAAGGCTGATGCCGTTGACTTTTCAACATTTGGCATAGGTGCTTTATCTGAATGTACCTTATGCGAAGTAACAGAGGAGCGAAACGGTGCATTTGAATGTACGCTGAAATATCCCGTAACAGGCATGCTATTTGCAGAACTTAAAAACGAACGGCTGATAAAGGCAAAACCTAACGACACATCAAAGGAACAGCTTTTCAGAATTTACCGTATTACAACACCCATAAACGGAATTGTCACAATCTATGCACAGCACATTTCCTACGACCTTTCAAATATAGCCGAGCTTGTGTGGTCGAGTGGGTTTATTTCACCCTCACTTGCTATGAGCAGAATTTTTACAAAAACGGCTACAACACACAATTTCAAATGCAGTACGGACTTTTCTTCTGCAAAGCCTTTTTCGGTTTCAAAGCCAATGAGTGTAAGAGCCTGTCTTGGCGGTGTTGAGGGTTCAATGCTCGACCTTTGGGGCGGTGAATATGAGTGGGATAACTTCAATGTGATACTTCATTCAAAACGTGGTAAAGACAACGGTGTTGTAATTGAGTACGGCAAGAACCTGACGGATATGGAACAGGACAATGATTTTACAGATGTATATACAGATATTCTGCCCTATGCAGTTTTCTCCGATGAGAATACGGAAAAGGTTATTACTCTGTCCGAGATCACTCTGCCTATTATCGACAATCCTACAAGGCAGAAAACGCTGATAAAGGACTTTACAGAGTTTTTTGAGGATAAGGCAAGCATAAATGAAAACAGCCTGCGTAATAAAGCAAAGGAGTTCATAAAGGTAAATCCGCTCGGTGTTGAAACTCCGACACTTACCGTTGCATTTGAACCTTTGTGGAAACAGCCGGAATACTCGGCAATTTTAGAGAGAGTTTCCCTCTGCGATACGGTCACAATCAGACATTCTGCATTAGGTATCACAGCAAAGTCAAAGGTTATCAAAACCGTATATGATGCCCTTGCAGAGAAGTATGTTTCAATAACCCTCGGAACAGCAAAGTCAAATTTTGTGAACACGGTCGGTGATATAAAAACAGAACTTTCAGAGGTAAAAAACAAGACGGAGCATTTTCCGCTCCTCATAAATACCGCAGTGAAAAACGCAACCTCGCTCATCACAGGTCAGAACGGCGGATATGTTGTAATAAACACAAACAGCGTGAGTGGTCAGCCGTATGAGCTTTTAATTCTTGATGCTCCGACAATAGAAAGTGCCGTCAATGTATGGCGGTGGAATGTGGGCGGCTTAGGCTTTTCGAAGAACGGCTACAACGGTCCTTACGAAACTGCAATAACCTCTGACGGACAGATTGTAGCCGACTTCATAACAAGCGGCACTCTCACTGCAAACATCATAAAAGCAGGAGTTATAAGCTCCTTTGACAATTCATCCTGGTGGGATCTGGAAAGCGGAGAGGTTCATCTGAAAGCCTATGCTACTACCGATTCAGTAAATCAGCTCAAGGAAAGCGTATCCGATGTTACAAAAAAGACAGCTGAATTGCAAGTCAATGCTGATAGCTTAAGCAGTGCGGTTTCTTCTCTCACGGAATCGGTTACTGAAATTGACAATACTCTTGAATCGGAGCAGGAACGAGTAACTACTGCAGAGAATAAAATATCCGTTCTTGAGCAGACCGCAGACAAGCTGAGCAGTACGGTTTCTTCTCTTACTACAACAGTTGAAACTATTGACAGCACTCTTGAAACAGAGCAGGAGCGTGTAACCAACGCTGAGAACAAAATATCATCTCTTGAACAGACCGCAGACAACCTTTCCATAAAAATTGAAGAGCAGTATGTGGGCGGTATGAACTACATTCAGAATTCCGCAGGACTTAACGGAATGAGTGATGATTGGACATATTCGGGAAAGGTCAGTACAGGAACATCTACCGACATCAGCAGTAACACAAGCTCCAATTCCTGTTTTATTATGGGCAGCTCATCAACCCTCAGTCAGACGGTGAATGAAATCGTTCCCGACAGGTCATATACGGTATCAATCCGAGCAAAGAAGTCGTATTCAGCATATACCGCATATTTCTACATTCAGTACAACGGTGTGAAAAAGGAATATCTTTTCAACACAACCGATTCATTCGACTGGACGGATTTTTCCGTTGTTCTGCCCGATATTTCTGACTCGTCAATTACCATATGTGCATACAGCCGTTATTCACCTCTGTATATCTCCGATATTATGCTCACAGACGGAAGTATTGCCCGAAAGTGGACTCCTGCACCCAATGAGATATACACAAATGAAGTTAAAATCGACCGCAGAGGAATTGAGGTTTCAAACAGCAAATCAAAGCAGAAAACGGTAATCACAAACACAGAGTTTTCCGGCTACTACAACAATGAAAAAATTTTTACTTTGAACAAGGACGAAACGCAGACCAAGAAAACAACGGTTGACGGAGAACTGACAATAGGCAAAACAAAGTTCATTCCAATGGCTGATACTTTGCAGGGACTTAACATTGTAATTCTTGATTAAGGAGGTTTTTAAATGGCAGACAAAGCGTCTATACTTAACAGAGTGGAAACGGTTTCCATTGACACTGATACCGTACAGATTTTTCTCAATGCTACTGTTTACAACTCATCATACAAACATCAGCTGACAATACATATACGAGGAGTTCCGATTGCAAGCGAGGACAATATTTCTTGGTCAACGGGAACTGCACAGAGGATAATAACTCTTTCAGCTGACACAAAAGAGGCAATACAGAAATATATGTTTGAGGACAAGTCGGTAACAGCAACCTTTGTTCTTGCAACCAGCAAGGGTTCAACTCTTATCGACACTTCATCAAAGACTGCGACAATTCGGACAAAGGCGGCAAATTCCGCACCGCTGTTTTCTGAATTTACGGCTGTTGACAGCAACAGCACCACATCAGCAGTTACAGGTGGCAATCCTTACTACATTCAAAACTTTTCAACTCTGAAAATAACTCCGGGGACTGCCACATCAAGGAACTGGTCACAAATTACTAAATACACAGCCGTTTGCAACGGAGTAACTGTTTCAAATACTGACGGCGGTGTTTTAAATCTCGGCAAAATTTCAAAAAGCGGAAATGTTACTGTAAAGGCGACGGTCACCGATTCAAGAGGATACACAAAAAGCGTTTACAAAACCTTAACTGTAATACCATATGACAGACCAAATGTATATTCAATTACACTCCGAAGGACTAATGAAATCGAGTCGGAAATTCAGCTTGTTTTCAGTGGTTCAATTTCAGCAATAACCATTGACGGAACAGACAAAAACAGTCTTAAATCGGTTCGCTGTCGATACAAGAAAACGAATGCATCATCATATGGAAACTTCACAGATTTATTAAGCTCGGTCGCAGTAAGCGGCACGAGCTTTTCTTTTTCAAATCTTGAGCTTTGCGACTTTGATGTTAATTCATCGTACAATTTCCATCTTGAAATCCGTGATGTTTTTGATTCTATGACGGTTACGGATATGTATTTCACAGTACCGCAGGGAACTCCCCTTGTTGCACTCCGCAAAAAGATGGTGGGCATTAACAACCCAAACCCAAAGGCGGCTCTTGATGTTACGGGCGAAATATATATGAACGGCTTCAGCGTTATGGGACTTCAACAGTCGGCTATTGCAGATGATGTCAGCCTTAACGAGCTGACCTCACCCGGCATCTATTTCAGACGAGCAGTACCGCAGGAAAACCTTAATTATCCCGCACTTGTATTTGGTATGCTTGAGGTATTTTCTTGCAGTGTTAATCTTGTAATTCAGCGCTACACCGCAAGGGATTCACCCTTTGATACATATATCCGTTCAAGGGTGAACTCCTCGTGGAGTACGTGGGTTAAAAAATAGAAAATTAAATGATTGGAGGAATTTTTATGAAACAAATCTGGAACGGCATACAAATTGCTTTTTCTGCATTTGGTGGTTTTCTCGGCTGGTTCTTAGGCGGAGCAGATGGTTTTCTGTATGCGCTGATTGCCTTTGTAGTTACCGACTACATAACAGGCTTGATGTGCGCTTTTACAGACCGCAATCTTTCAAGCGAGATAGGCTTTAAGGGCATCTGCCGAAAGGTGCTAATTTTCGCACTTGTAGGAATTGCAAATCTTGTCGATGTGTTCATTTTGCAGGAAGTGGGAGTGCTGCGAACGGCAGTAATCTTCTTCTACCTATCAAACGAGGGAGTTTCAATTCTTGAAAACTCATCACATTTAGGACTGCCAATACCAGAGAAACTAAAATCTGTACTTTCACAATTACACAACAGGGAGGGCAAATAAATGACTGACGAAAAAGTAATTACGACCGAGCAGGATATTCCTGCAGAAACACTTGAAAATTTATCAAACAACAAAGGAGAGGAATAACAATGGCTTACACAAACAGCAAATTAGTAAACTACACAAGAATTTCACCAAACAGAAGCGTCAACAGAAATCATAAAATTGATACCATTTCCATTCACTGCGTGGTAGGACAGTGTTCTGTTGAAACCCTCGGCTCAATCTTTGCGTCAACAAGCAAGGAAGCATCTTCAAACTACGGCATAGGATATGACGGACGCATCGGTTTGTATGTAGAGGAAAAGGACCGCAGTTGGTGTACCTCATCTTCATCAAACGATAACAGAGCTATCACTATTGAGGTTGCGTCTGACACATACCACCCTTACAGGGTAAACAATACCGCCTACAAGTCTTTGATTAAACTTCTCGTTGACATATGCAAGCGTAACGGCATCAAAAAGCTCGTGTGGTCAACAAACAAGTCGGAGAGGATGAACCATCTCAACGGATGTAATATGACCGTTCATCGTGACTACGCTAATAAGTCCTGTCCGGGCGACTACCTCTACAATCTTCACGGACAGATTGCAAAGGAGGTAAACGCACAACTTGGTTCAGGCACATCTTCTACAACAAAGAAAACTCTGTATCGTGTGAGAAAAACATGGAAAGACGCAAAATCACAAAAGGGTGCGTTTTATGATTTATCAAATGCAAAGAAGTGCGCTGACAAAAACAAGGGTTACTCAGTATTTGACGAAAGCGGAAAGGCAATTTATACTTCAAAAGCCACGAACAGCACTGGCTCTTTCAAGGTGCAGATTTCAATTTCTGACTTAAACATCCGCAAAGGTCCCGGCACAAACTATGCCACAACAGGAAAGTTCACCGGCAAAGGAGTTTTCACCATTGTAGAAACAAAGCAAGGCACAGGCTCCGTCAAAGGCTGGGGCAAGCTGAAAAGCGGTGCCGGCTGGATTGCGCTCGACTACGCAACAAGAATTTAACTGAATATCTCTCATAGACCCATGGGTTTCTCTTCGGAGATTCCTGTGGGTCTTTTTTATCTTTTTTGGGAAAAACGTAAGATTTCAGCCTCTCCCGAGGCTACCGGATAGAGGGACAGAAAATAAGAACCCTCGGAAAGTGAGGTCAAAGCCATGAAGCACAATTTGAAGATCAGTGTTTCAAAAGAACCGCAGACAGGTGGTGTAGTCACCTGCCGAAGTGTCGGTATCAGAGAGCATTTCCTGCGATTCCTGTTCGGCAGCAAGCAGCGCATCACCATCCTTATCCCCGGTGACAGCGTGGACGAGGTAGCTATCTGCGAGTCTGTGAAAGGAGGTGTGAGCGGTGAATAAGGTAAAGCTGATTCTTGATGTTGCCCAGCTGATGCTGAAGGTAGTTCAGGATCTGCGTTCTTTATCTGACAGTGTCCAGGCGGTATGCGATGCCGTGACGGAAGGTATGTCGGAGGAACAGCAGCCGAAGGCTATCGAGGAAAAACCTGCGGTGGAAGAGAAGCCTTCCCTTTCCCTGGAGCAGGTCAGAAGTGTTCTGGCTGTAAAAAGCCAGGCAGGACACACAGCAGAAGTCAGAGCCATCATCGGCAAGTACGGTGCAAGCCGTCTGAGCGAGATCGATGCGAAAGACTATGCAGCAGTCCTTAAGGATGCGGAGGAACTGGGATAATGGGAAAACACGCAGTATTATCCGCTTCCGGTTCTCACAGGTGGCTCAACTGTTCCCCGTCGGCAAGACTGGAACTGGAGTTTGAGAACACCTCTTCGGAAGCGGCAAAAGAAGGAACTGCCGCACACGCTCTGTGCGAACATAAACTGAAAAAGGCTCTGAAAAAGAGAAGCAGACGTCCGACATCCGAATATGACTCTGATGAGATGGAAGAATGCACAGACGGCTATGTTCAGTTTGTCATGGAGCAGTATGAGGCGGCAAAGCAGATCTGCACCGACCCAATCATCCTCATCGAACAGCACCTGGATTTCTCCTGCTATGTACCGGATGGTTTCGGTACCGGAGACTGCATCATTGTTTCCGATGACACCCTTCATATCATCGACTTCAAATACGGACTCGGTGTTCTGGTGGATGCAGTTGACAATCCCCAGATGATGCTGTATGCACTCGGTGCCCTGGAACTCTACGATGCACTTTATGACATCAAGGAAGTATCCATGAGCATCTTTCAGCCGAGGCGTGAGAATGTCAGCACCTGGACCATCCCGACTTCTCAGCTGAGAGACTGGGCAGAAAACGAACTGAAGCCGAAAGCCATCCTGGCATACAACGGCGAGGGGGCCTATGTTCCCGGCGAATGGTGTACCTTCTGCAAAGCGTCTGAAAGGTGCAGAGCAAGAGCCGAAGAAAAGCTGAAGCTGGCACAGTCCGAATTCAGACTCCCGCCGCTTCTGACTGATGCGGAGATCGAAGAGATCCTCGCAATCATCCCTGACCTTACAAAATGGGCAAACGAGATCACAGCATATGCCACTGACGCTGCCGTAAACCACGGCAAGGAGTGGACCGGATTTAAGGTGGTCGAAGGGCGCTCCGTCCGTAAGTACCGTGATGAGGAGAAGGTCGCAGAAGCCGCAAAGGAACACGGCTACACAGACATCTACCGTCAGTCCCTCATTCCGATGACGGAAATGCAGAAGCTGATGGGCAAGACCAAATTTGAGGAAATTCTCGGTGACCTCATTTACAAACCACCGGGCAAGCCGACACTCGTACCTGCATCGGACAAGCGTCCGGCTATGAACGTATCAGACGCCAAAAACGACTTTAACGAAATCTAAGGAGGATTTTCTATTATGGCTATTTCTAATAAGACCAAGGTTATTACCGGTATCAACACTCGTCTCTCTTACTTCCACGGCTGGGAGCCTGCTTCCATCAACGGCGGTGCGGCGAAGTATTCCGTTTCCGTTCTTATCCCTAAGAGCGACACCGAGACTGTGAACGCAGTCAACGCAGCGATCGATGCTGCCATTGAGGAAGGCATCGCCAAGTTCGGCGGCAAGAAGCCTAACAAGGCAGCTATCAAGACTCCACTCCGTGACGGTGATGTGGAGCGTGAGGATGAGGCCTATAAGGGTCACTACTTCATCAATGCCAACAGCACCACTGCACCTCAGATCGTTGACCGTGCTGTGAAGCCTATCCTGGACAGAGGCGAGGTGTACTCCGGCTGCTATGCCCGTGTCAGCCTCAATTTCTACGCTTTCAACTCCAACGGCAATAAGGGCATCGCCTGCGGTCTGGGCAATATCCAGAAGATCCGTGACGGTGAGCCTCTCGGCGGCAAGACCTCTGCAGCAGATGACTTCAGCAACCTCGCTGATGACGATTTCCTGGCATAAGGAGGTGCGAAGATGGATTCTGTTATGGTAAGCACTGTTCTTGTCAATATCCTGCTCGGATGCTTCTGCCTCGCCGTTCTCTCCTGGGTGCTGGTGGGAGTGGAGACCTTCATCCATGACCGCAAGCGTGAGAAGCGTGAAGAGGAATCCGCAAAGCGTGACTCCGAGTATCACCTGAAGCGCATGGAGCAAACGGACAAGTAATCCGGAAACTACACACATGACGGAGGCGGTATGGAGAGGGATTTCTGTACCGCCTCTTTTTTTCATTGGAGGCGAATATGAAGAATTTAGAAATCGACATTGAGACATTTTCTTCGGTCAACCTTGCCAAGTCCGGTGTGTACCGCTATGTGGAGTCTCCGGATTTTGAGATCCTGCTGTTCGGATACAGCGTGGACGGAGGTGAGGTGAAAGTGATAGACCTTGCTTCCGGAGAGACACTGCCGAAGGAGATACACGATGCCCTGGGGGATGAATCCGTCACTAAATGGGCCTTCAACGCACAGTTTGAGCGTATCTGCCTGTCCAGGTTCTTAGGCTATCCGACCGGAGAATACCTTGCCCCGGAAGGTTGGAAATGCAGCATGGTATGGTCTGCTTACATGGGGCTGCCTTTATCCCTGGAGGGTGTGGGTGCCGTACTGGGACTTGAAAAGCAGAAGCTGACCGAGGGCAAAGACCTGATCCGTTATTTCTGTGTGCCGTGCAGTCCAACTAAGACCAACGGCGGCAGAACGAGAAACCTGCCGAAGCATAATATGGAAAAGTGGGATCGCTTCAAGGCTTACAACATTCGTGATGTGGAAGCAGAGATGCAGATACAGAAAAGGCTCGTGAAGTTCCCTGTGCCGGATTCGGTGTGGGATGAATATCATCTTGACCAGGAAATCAATGACAGAGGCATTCTGGTGGATATGCCTTTTGTGGAGCGGTGCATTGAGATCGACCGTATATCCCGTGACAGCATGACTGCGGCGATGCAGGAACTGACGGAACTGGATAATCCGAACTCGGTAGTTCAGATGAAAGGATGGCTTGCAGACAACGGACTGGAGACCGATACCCTCGGCAAGAAGGCGGTGGCGGCACTGATGAAGGATGCCCCTGACCATCTGGCAGAGGTGCTTGCTCTGCGTCAGCAACTTGCCAAGTCATCGGTGAAGAAGTATCAGGCAATGCAGAATTCTGTGTGTGCCGACAATCGTGTAAGAGGTATGTTCCAGTTCTACGGAGCCAACCGTACCGGGCGGTTTGCCGGAAGGCTGGTGCAACTGCAAAATCTACCCCAGAACCATATGTCTGACCTGGCTGAAGCGAGAGGTCTGGTGAGGAGTGGCAATTATGATGCTCTGGATATGCTTTACGAGGATATCCAGGATACTCTGTCACAGCTGATCCGTACTGCCTTTATCCCTCCTGCTGCTAGAAACTTTATCGTAGCGGATTTTTCTGCCATTGAGGCGAGAGTCATTGCCTGGTTTGCAGGAGAAGCGTGGCGATCCGAGGTGTTCAAGATCGGCGGTGATATCTACTGTGCATCGGCATCGCAGATGTTTGGTGTGCCTGTAGAGAAGCACGGCGTTAATGGTCACCTCAGGCAGAAGGGCAAGATCGCGGAACTGGCACTCGGTTACGGCGGCTCCGTAGGTGCGCTGAAAGCCATGGGTGCGTTGGAGATGGGACTGACCGAAGAGGAACTTCCTGATCTGGTATCTGCCTGGCGGCAGTCCAATCCGAACATCGTCCGCTTCTGGTGGGATGTGGACAGTGCGGTCAAAAAGGCTATCAAGGAAAAGACCACCCAGTCCATCCACGGCATCAGCTTCTGCTACAGGAGCGGCATGCTGTTTATACAGCTTCCTTCCGGCAGAGTCCTTTCCTATGTAAAACCACGCATGGGAGAGAATAAGTTCGGCGGTGAATCCGTGACCTACGAGGGTGTCGGCGGCACAAAGAAATGGGAGCGGCTTGAAAGCTACGGCCCTAAGTTCGTGGAAAACATCGTCCAGGCAACAAGCCGTGACATTTTGATGAATGCCATGCGGACACTTCGGTGCTGCAGTATCGTAGCCCATGTGCATGATGAAGTGATCATCGAGGCAGACCCTCGCATGAGCCTTAGCGCTGTCTGTGAGCAGATGGCAAGGGTTCCCGCCTGGGCAGAGGGACTTCTGCTCCGTGCAGATGGCTATATCTGTGATTTTTACAAAAAAGATTGAAAAACCGTAAGATTTCACCTCCTGCCAAGGCTACCGGGTAGGAGGTGTGATTTTATGCATATTACTACGATAAAAGGTGCTGACGGCAGCAGAGTGGAAGCTTCACGTCCTACCGATGCCGAATTGCAGAACGAATACAACTACATCCTGGCGGAGAAATTCACGAAGAAGCTGCTGGAAAAAGGGCTGATTTCCGTGGATGAATTCAACAAGATCATGGAGAAAAATCGGCGAACTTTCTCCCCGTTATTCTCCCGTATCTGAACAGATATAACTTGCTATTCAGACACTTCAGAGTGATATATAGACTACCCTGAAAGAAAGGAGACCGAGACTATGAAACGGATAACAAAGATCGAGGCAGCCGATACCGGAGCGGTGCGAAAGCTGCGTGTGGCAGCATACGCCAGAGTTTCCACAGACTCCGAAGAACAGCTTATCAGCCTGGATGCCCAGAAGAACCATTACGAAGTTCTAATCCGTTCCCGCAGGGACTGGGAATACGCAGGACTGTACTACGATGAAGGCATCAGCGGAACCAAGATGGCGAAGCGAGACGGTCTGCTTTCCATGCTTGCAGACTGCGAGAGAGGGCTGATCGACTATATCATCGTCAAATCCATCAGCCGATTTTCCCGAAACACGGTGGAGAGCATTGAGACTGTCCGCAGGCTCTGCAGCATGGGCATTTACATCCTGTTTGAGAAGGAGAATATCGATACCGGAAAGATGGAGGGCGAACTGCTGCTCTCCATTCTGTCAAGTCTGGCAGAAAGCGAATCCCGCTCCATTTCCGAAAACGAGACCTGGAGCATTCAGAAACGCTTCCGCAACGGCACCTACAAAATCGCCTATCCTCCCTACGGTTACGATTACACAGATGGAGAGATGGTGGTGAACCAGGCGCAGAGCGAAATTGTGAAGTGGATCTTCGCAGAGGTTCTTTCCGGAAGCAGTACAACGCAGATTGCCAAGGCACTGAATGCCAGGGGCATATCCACCAAGCGGGGCGGCAGATGGACAGGTCATACCATCAACGGCATGATCAAGAATGAGAAGTACACCGGGGATGTTATCTTCCAGAAGACCTACTCCGATGATACCTTTACACGCCGCAGGAACAACGGTGAAAGAGACCAGTTCTTCGTACAGGGACACCACGAAGCCATCATCAGCCATGAGGATTTTGATGCCGCCAACGACATGATCGCAAGGAATGCTGCCGAGAAAGGCATCTGCGCTGACAGCCAGAAGTACCAAAACCGATACTGCTTTTCGGGAAAAATCATTTGCGGTAACTGCGGTGCAGTGTGGAAACGCAGGAAGATATCGGGTTATTTCGGCTATGCCTGCACCACGCACCTTGAAGATAAAGATGTCTGCGGTATGAAATCCATTCGGGAAGACAGCATCATGGCGGCATTTGCCACGATGATGAACAAGCTGATATTCGCAAGATACAAGGTCCTTCTTCCCTTCTCAAACGCACTGAAGACCGCTGAAAAGGCAGAGTGCCTGGATGAGTTTACGGCGTTGGAAGAGGGGCTTGAGAAGAATCTTCAGAAAAGACAGCAGATTACACAGCTGTTCACGAAGAGCTACCTTGACCCTGCGGTCTATGCACAGCAGAACGATGAACTTCTGAATGCGAGTGCAAGGCTTACCGCTGAGAAGGATGCCATCATCGCAAAAATCAGTGGCGGCAGCAGGCAGAAGAAAGCACTGGAAGACATTCTTCACTACACTTCCGGAGCATCCATGTTGACAGAATTTGATGAGGACCTTTTCACAAGATTTGTGGACAGAGTCATCGTTTACAGCAGAACGGAGATAGGATTCGACATGAAATGTGGACCCGTCTTCCGGGAAAGGATTTGATTATGAAGCACACACCATACGGATACGACATTGTGGGCGGTGCGGCAGTCATCAACGAAGAACAGGCTGCCAACCTGCGAAAGCTGTGTGAGAACTACCTTTCCGGCATGTCCTTTGTCCAGGCGGCAAAGGATGTGGGACTGGAGATAAAGCACAGCGGTGTTAAGAGACTGATGCAGAACCCACGCTACCTTGGAGACGATTTCTACCCCGCGATACTTACCGCCGAGATCGCCCAGGCGGTGGAAGTCGAAAGGCTGAGAAGGGATGCCCTTTACAAGGGTACGAGATACACGAAGAAAGCTGTAACCACGGTGATCCCTACAAGGTTTGCCATGAAGCGTACCGCTCCGAAATACCAAGATCCAATCAGGCAGGCAGAATATGCCTACAGTCAGATAAAGGAGGCGAAGTAAATGCAGGCACTGGCACAGAATGTCACAGTAATTCCGGCACGAAGACGAGTCGGTTCACAGAGAACGGCTGCCCAGGTGCAGAAGATCAGAGTGGCCGCTTACTGCCGTGTTTCTACGGACTCCGAAGAACAGGAAACCAGCTATGAGGCACAGGTACAGCATTATACGGATTATATCCGCAGCAAGCCGGATTGGGACTTCGTTGAGATATACGCCGACGACGGCATCTCAGGTACCAACACCGCCAAGCGAGACGAGTTTAACCGCATGATCGCAGACTGCGAAGCCGGAAAGATCGACCTGATACTAACCAAGTCCATCAGCCGCTTTTCCAGAAATACGCTGGACTGCCTTAAGTACACCAGAAAGCTGAAGGCTCTGAACATCGCCGTTTTCTTTGAAAAAGAGAATATCAATACCATGGATTCCAAGGGCGAAGTGCTGCTGACCATCATGGCCTCCCTGGCACAGCAGGAATCGGAATCCTTATCCGCCAATGTCCGAATGGGCATCCAGTTCCGCAATCAGCAGGGCAAGGTACAGATCAACCACAACTGGTTCCTTGGCTACACCAAAGATGCTGACGGCAATCTGATCATTGACCCGGCGCAGGCTGAAATTGTCCGCCGCATTTACCGGGAATACCTGGAAGGGGCCAGCTTTTTGCAGATCAAGCGAAGCCTGGAAGCAGATGGCACCCCAAACGGAGCCGGGCACAAGAAATGGCATGAGAGCAATATTCGGCAGATCCTGACCAATGAGAAGTACATCGGTGATGCTCTTCTGCAAAAGACATACACAGTAAGTGTTCTGGACAAGAAGCGTAGCACCAACAACGGTCAGCGTCCAAAGTACTATGTGGAAGGCAGCCACGAAGCCATTATCAGCAAGGATGTGTTCATGAGGGTGCAATCAGAGATTGCAAGACGCGCCAATCTGAACCCTGACGGCAAGCGCAGAGTCTACAGTTCCCGATACGCTTTATCCGGCATGGTCTACTGCGGCCATTGCGGAGACATCTACCGAAGGGTCAAGTGGAACAATCGAGGGTGCAAGTCCACGGTATGGAGATGTGTCAGCAGAGTTCTCAAGAAGGATGTGGATTTTGATTGCCCCGCCAGAACGGTAAAGGAAGAAGTGTTGCAGGGCGCAGTTGTCACAGCGGTCAACGATGCCTACGCAAGAAAGAATATTGTAACGGCACTTCTGAAGAAGAACATTGAATCTACGGTGTTTGGCGATCTGGAACACAGATTGGCAACGGTATATAAGGAACTTGCTGATTTGCAGACACAGATGATTGCGGTATCCGGTGATGATGCGGCAGTCGACGCCCTTGGGGAGAAGGTTGATGCCCTCCGTGAAGAACGCCAGAGCATCCTCGCAGAAGCCGCAGAACGCAGCGACCTGCAGGAGCGCATGAACGACATGATTTCTTTCCTGGATGAAATGCCAGAAGCGTTAACAGAGTACAGTGATGCCATCACCAGAAGGCTTGTGGAGAAGATTACAATTTACGATGAAAAGATTGTGGTGGAGTTGAAGTCAGGGCTTCAGATAGAAGTCGAGGCATGATCCAAACTAAGGAAGTCAAGCGGTTTTGTTTGCATTCCTTAGTTGCTGTTATTGACAAATTTCGGTTAAACGAATATAATATACTTGGGAAAACGCAATATGTATTTGGGCTGCAATAACTCATTTGGAGGTTTTCGTATGGATAATTTGAACTGGAAATGCATTTTTAAAAATAAGAATCGAATCTATTTTGCCAATAACGCTTTGGATGGGGTTTACATTTCAGATGGAGTTAACACTGTATGGGAATATGCCAAAGAAAATGTGACAGGTTGTACATGTAATGGTGAGATGCTTTGGCTCAGTACTGTGGATAGTAATGAACTTATATGCGTTGATTCGCAAGAAAATGAAAGCTTTTTACCCGTCTTATCTTATGATACTGTTCGTATTGTGAGCATGGTAACGGGTCAAAAGGAAATTATGGTATTAGAGGGATTGCGTTGTGATGAAACTGAAATCCTTCTTTTTGACGGAATAAAAAGCTGTGTGCTTTGCAAACTTCCAATTCAAAAGGAATACATTGACTTTGTAATTGAAAGTGATGAAAAAGGATTTCTGTTGTGTGAAGAACCCACTGCAGTCCCCCAGCGATACTCTGATGAAGTAGATGATACCGAAATCCTCTTTTTTGCAGAATTGGCATGGAATTCACAAAATAACAATGCGCACATTACCAAATCTATTACCCTTTATATAGATAACAACTATGATGTTCCACAAAAGCTTTCTTACAGTGAAAATTTCCGCTTCCCCCTATTTGATCAATATCTTTGGAAATGGTTAAAGCAAAAATCGTTTTCTTCAAGTGGAAAATATGTAGTGTATTATTCGGAAGATATCAAGGGAATCATTATTGGTAATCCGGTTGGAGGAAAAATACATAGGCTTGTCTCTATCCCTGAAGAGATTGCGGATTGTAATAGTTGTTATTACTATAATGATATTTCTGATGAATTGCTTATTATTACGAAATCCAATGAAATCAAAAGGTATATTATTTATTGTGATTCCGAAGAAGCGATTGAGAAATTAAATGTTGCATACGACGATGCTTATAACAAAAAAAGAAGTTTGTCTCCTAAGCATAACCCTGGAGACATGACGTTTATAAATATATTGTATCGCGCCATTGGCAGTTGTACATGCAAACCACTAGGACTTTCAGCGGTGGGAGTAGCAAATAGGCAAGAAGTTACTCACCATATATCACTCACAGTTAAAACACCTATATCCGGAAAGGTACTAATTGAAAAAGGCCGGCAAGATCTTGGCCACATAGACTGTGATAACGAAGAATTCGAGAAGACCTTTGATTTTGATTCTGAAGATAGTACATTTGGCATTGTATTCCTTGCGGGTTCCATTGAAAAGACTATATATTTCAATTCTTCTGTTAATGGAGGAAATTTTGAAATTGATATGCAGAATCATCTGAATTCTGAAGAGATTATACATTGCTGCAACAGAACTGCTGCAAGAAGAAAACTTCAAACATATCCAACTGATATGTATGCCATATATCAGTTAGGCTGGGTTGGAACAGAGGAAGATTTGAACTTTCTGTTAGGTATTGTCGAAGATCATTTTCTGGGTTCTTCCTTGTCTTATGGCAATGGTGGAAATCGAGTTTGGATTGCTGCAAGGACGGTAGCAAATTTGTCAACCAAATATAAAAGAAATGATGCCATTCCCCTTTTGAAAGCGATTGCAGAAACAACAAAAAATGAGGGGATGTTAAAAATAGCTGAACTGATAGATAATTGTCGGATAGATTTGGAATCTCACAGAAATTTCGTTTCTTATAAGTATCGTACCGATATTCTTATAAGAACACATTTGATTGTTCAAGTCTACTTCAATACTAAGGACAACTGGGTTGCTGAGATTGATGGATCAGTTGGCTTCGAGAAAATGATAGATTGGTGTTGTGTTAGATCGAACAAAGAACGAAATATCTTGATCGTTGAATCTGTTTATGGGGATCAGACTTTTGACATTGATATCAGGAACAATAATCCTTATTATCGTCAGGTAATCGATGTTGATCCGCCGGTGTTTTCCAGAGAATTAGCGCAAGAAGTGCTTAAATCTCGCGGAGATAGAATTTTGGTTATTCCTGAAGGAATAGATACTTTGGCTGATGATTTCGCTTTATTGTTTGATGAAAAGGATGAGAAGTATCATTTTTACGAGATTGATATTCCTTCATCAGTCAGGGTTATTGAGCCATTGTTTATAACAGAGGATCCTGGTGATGCTTGGGCATGTGGGAAAGACTTTGATTGTTTTGATGAGATAACTGTTGCGGTTGGCAATGAGTCTTTTTGCTCTGTAGATGGTGTGTTGTTTACAAAGGATATGAAAAAACTACTTTGCTATCCTTGTGGAAAGCAAGCAGAGACATATACTGTTCCAGAAGGGGTTGAAACTATAAGTGCCTTTGCTTTCCAATGCAGTCAGTTTTTGGAAAAGGTAAATTTGCCGTCTACACTCAAAATTATTGAATGGAAGGCATTCAGCTTTTGTGAAAAACTGAGTGAAATTTTCCTTCCGGATGGGCTTGAAATTATCGATGAAGATGCGTTTGAGTTCTGCAATATAAAACATCTAACGCTTCCAAAGAGTTTGAAGAAGATTCATTGGCTGAATTTGTTATCTACGGGTTCTGGCGTGTTGAACTTAGAGATTCCTGATAGCAAAATCGAAATTGATATGTCTGGCTATGATGGATGTTATGAAAATCCATATATGCCGCCCCTGTTCTTGATAAAGGGAAAGAACTCGATTTTTGAAAAATATGCTAGAAGGCACAAAAGAAATATTGTCCGAAATTATTATGTTGATGAGACAGGAATTGTTTGGGAAGCGGATGGAAGCGGAATTGTTGAATTCCCTATTCGTTGGTCTAGTGATGTATACCATATTCCTGACAGAGTAACAAGTATTCACAGATGGGCGTTTAACCAGTCGGATGTAAAGCAAATAATAGCTACCAAGGATGTTGAAATTAAAGGGAATACATCTGGAAATGACTTTAGTAGATTGGCATCCAAGGATGACTTTAGGTTTGAACATGATTTCTTTGTTTTAGCGAATGATGTTGAGGCGACTAGCATTGATGGCGTTAAAATGGGAAAGGTAATTATACTTTCCGGCCCTTCGGCTGCTGGTAAAGGAATGGTTGCAAACATTCTTGTTTCGGATAATGAAAAATATAAGATTGCAGTTACAGCTACCACAAGAACTTGTCGCGCTGGTGAAGTGCCAGGCGAAACTTATATGTTTTTAACAAATGCTGAATTTGAGAAAGGTATTCAAGAAGATCGGTTTATTGAATATTCCCAGTATGTAGGTAATTACTATGGCATACTGAAAGAGTCTGTATATTCAGTTTTGAAACAAGGGAAGAATATCATACTTGATGTAGACTTTGAAAGCGCATTGAAAATTAAGAAACGGATAAACAATGCTGATACATTATTAGTGTATATTATGCCCCCAGATGCTAAAACTGCGATAGAAAGATTAACAATCCGTGAAATGAATGACCAAAATGTCCGTAATAGGTTGGCTGTCTATGCAAAAGAGGCATATTCTGCATTACGCGGTGATATTTTGTTGATTAACAACGATGCCGTTGCAACTGCACATATATTAGCCTCCCTTGTAGATGATCCTAAAACAGCAAAGGATATCTACGAGGAAAATGTTGAGTTGGTTGTGGCATTAAAAAAGGAAATTGAAAAATATCTAGAACCTTCTATAAATGAAGAGCAAGAATTCCCAGTTGAAAAGATGATGGAATACTTTAGACGATTTGAGGAATACTTTAGACGATCTGAGGAAATGTTGGGCGATATAAAGAAAACTGGTGATGATACAAACAGCAAAGTTACATCACTTGTCCACTTTGTTGAAACTGATTTACAGACTTGGATTTCAACAAATCGCCCAAGGATCGATGATGAAGCTCTGATTGAGCAATTTGCTCACAGAGCAACGGATTATATAAATGCGCACGTGAAAGGTTCAAATCAGAAGGTTCAAGAAGAAGAAAATCATCTTCGGAATGTTTTTGGTAATACATGGAACAGGCTTCTGCCTTCAACGCAGTCTAGCTTGATCTCGGCTAGTGTTCTTTGGAAATTATGTGCGAATATTTCGGTAGCAGGTTTTGACTACAGCGGCATTATTATAGCAGCAACATCGGCATTGGAGTCGGAATTAAAAAGAGTGTTTTATACAGACTTCCAGACATATATGGTTGCGACATACGGTGATCCATCAAAACAGACCGCAGAAAAAACATATGCATTTTGGCCTGAAAGACTGCTGTCAAAAACAAAAAGCGAGTATGATAAAGAAAAAAGCAGAGGATCAGCATCTTTACCGCAGTTAGCGGATAATTTTACCATGGGAACACTGCCGTATATGTTTAAGGATGACAAAAATCCGAATCAGCAAGGGGTTCTCCGAAAAAGAATGAGAGAATATTTGCAAACGATTGTTCCAGAAGATGTCATAAAAAGTACTGATAACTCTTATCCCGATCCGCTCAAAGTATTTAACAATTATTTGGATGATAACAATTTTGTTAAGCAGTGTGAAAGCATTCGAACTCTTTATAGGAATCCTGCTGGACATGTGGATGTTCTGTCACGCGAAAGTGCAGAAGAATGTTATACAAGAGTAGTCGGAGTTGGAAAAGTTGATGCCTTCCGGTTTGCTCATGAGGTTCAAGGTCTTATTATGACACTTTATGGATATCTGAAATGATTATTTGGTGGAGGCGATTATGAGAGATTTTATGACAGTGCAAGAAGCAGCAATCCGATGGGGTGTAACAGAACGTCAAGTTCAAGTGCTGTGTAAGAGCGAAAAAATAGAAGGCGTATCACGCGTGGGAAGAAATTGGATTATTCCGATTGACACAGAAAAGCCAAAAGATGGACGAATTAAATCAGGAAGATATCGTAACATAGACCGCGAACGTTGATCGTAACAGTGCCCTAGCGATAAATACTTGTATTACTGGGGCACTACACAAATTGAGTATAATATTTTTCTTAGCCAGCGAATGCTTCCGAGTGTGAAATGCCGAAGATTAAGTGTAAAAATAATCTGATTGAAGTGCTGCTTTGAGCTTGAAATTTGGAGGAAGATAAATTGCTTTATATACTTTATGGCGGACATACATCTATGGGCAAATCCGCAAGAGATTTTTTTCGATCCAACGGGGTGAAAATTGTAAAAAAATATCACTACTGTGATTCAACACCAGGACTAACAACTCTGTATGAACCTAGAAACTTTGTTGACGAGATTACCTTTCTTCGTAATACAGATACATTATTTAGGTATTCACTTGGAAATATACAAGTGGGTTTTAGCCAGGATGATATAATCCAAGCGGTAACCGGAAATGGAGATTATTTACTAACACTTTCGACCGCCAGGACTGATATTATTAGAAATCTTAAAGAAACTTATAGGAAAAAAGTTGTTGTGATTTTTTCTTATACAGATGATGCGACCTTAAGAGAGTATTTTGGTTCTATGGAAATAACGCAGGCAGAGATAGAATTGCGTTGTGCTATTGGAAAGACGGTCAAAGAGTGTTTTCGCCAAAACTCAGATTTATTTGATTATACAATAATGTACGGAGGAGAGAACAGTATCTTTGATGATGAAAATATTGTGAGTCAGTGCAGGGTACTCTACGCTAAGTCTCTAGCTCAAAAGGAAGATAATCAGTCTGATTTGTTAAGTTATGTCATTGAAATCCGCAACACAGTTCGAGAAATGGATATTAATCTGAAACGTCTTACTCGGTTTGTGGAAGATGATCTTCAAGAGCACTTAAAAAGGAAAAAGCGTGAGTATGAGTCGGCTTATGGGTTAGCTGATAATGAACCCGCCATAGCTTCGTTAGCAGACAGCATTACCAGTTATATAGGCAATCATATCCTACGAACAGATTTTAATGATTTGTTAAGAGAAGAAGAATTGAATTTGAAGCGCTTATTTGGAGAAATATGGGATAAACTATTGCCAAGTACAAAAACTTCCTTGATTTCTGCGAATATCCTTTGGAAAAACTGTCCAAATCAAAATGCCATTTTTGATTACTCGGGTGTCTGCTTAACAGTTACATCAGCATTGGAAAATGAACTTAAATACTGGTTTTTCACTAAATATCAAGAATACTTAATCCAAAAATATGGATCTCCTTCATTGTTGGGGAATGTATATGAAGTTTGGCCGGAGGAACTACTCGACACAAAGTACCATATCTATAAAAATGCGGAAGTCAAGCCAATTGTCAACTGCGGAGACTTATTTACTTTGGGAAAATTGCCTTTCCTATTTTATAATGAAAAGACTAGAGTAACGCGGGAACGGATGAAAGAGTACCTCGACACTATTTTCAAAGAAACATATATGCATCAAAGAGGCGGAACCATCGGAGCCATTGATTGGATTGATTTTCAAAGGCAAAATGGAAAAATATCTTCGATAAGGGATCCTCATAGTTTTATTAGTGAATGTGAAAACATTAGAAATGTTTACCGAAATCCTGCGGCACACTCGGGTATAGTTGGTCGAAATGATGCTGAAGTTTGCTACCAGAGAGTAATTGGTCGGGTTGATGCCTACCGACATTGTTCCGAAGTTCAGGGGCTGATAATGACGTTGTATAATTATTTAGATCTATAATCGCTTTGCTTCTTTCTATCCTCCACCACTGTTGGGGCGTGGGTTCACCTTACCGTTGGAGCGTGGGTTCACCTTGCAATTGACAAAAATGCCCCGGTGTGATATACTTAATATCCAACCATTTTGCTGTTGAACCGAATTGATTTTTGATAGGTGCAATAGACCGAGGGGGGCTTTTTTGAGTCTCCAGTCATTATCAAGGAGGAACAAGCTATGGCAAACAAGAAAGAATGCGCAAAAAATAACAGATTTAATGGGAATAAGTATTGTGGGGATCCCCACAAGGCTGCAAACCGTTTTTTCTGCCGTTATGCGCAGGATCGGTTGGAAACCGGTGCACGCCTCGCCCGTTTTAGAACGGAGATGAACTTGACCCAACAGGGATTTGTTGATTTCCTGGAAGATGGCGGATATCTCAGAATTTCAAGAACCACACTGTGGATTTGGGAGTCTGGAAGAGGCAAGATTGGCGATGAAGAGATTGAAGCTCTTTGTGCCGCTCTTGGGTGTCACCGTGACGAGTTGGTCGTATATCGAACTCGGGAAATCGATGACGAGCGCGACCAGCTCGCCCCTTTAATAATTACATATTTTCATACATTGACGAGTATCTGCTTACGCAGGTGCTCGTCTTTTTTTGTTAACTGGCGGTTTCTGTGATCTGTCCGAAAAGCGACTATACTGGGATTATACATTTTTGACGGAGGATTGCTTCCATGAAAGTATCTGACGAAGTTGTGTTCTTAGAAGAAGCTTTCGATGTTCTGAATAAGAGATTTTTTGAAAGTGCACTTTCAAGACCGGCGATTACCATTCAGAGCACTCCTGGTGCTCATGGTCATTTTACTCCTTATGATGCGTGGGATGACAGCGGTCTCAAGTTGAAGGAAATCAATCTCGGCGCAGAATCTCTTCACAGACCTGTTCCGAATGTCATAGCTACACTGATGCATGAGATGATCCACTATTGGTGTCATTCTCAGGGCATCAAGGATACCAGCCGTGGCAACACCTATCACAACAAGCGTTTCAAGGAAGAGGCTGAGAAGCGAGGCTTGATTATCACATCTGCTCCTCTTATTGGATACAGTGTTACTCAGCCAGCCCCTGAACTTGTGAGTCTTGTTCGGAATATGGGCTGGGATGACAAGCTTAAGCTTTACCGAAGCCCAAAGGGAAAGCTGGCATCTGGCAAGGCAGGTGGAAACAATGATCCTGGTGGGGATTCAGATACAACTAATCTGCCCAAAAAGAAGTCATCTACCCGTAAGTACATCTGTCCTAAATGTGGGCTTTCCATCCGTGCAACCAAGGTGGTCAGGATTGCATGTATGGACTGCGGCAACATCCAGATGGAAGAGGCTGCCGCTTAAAATCAGAAAATCAGCGAAATGTCAACCGGTGGTTAATCGCAGTAGTCAGGCTGATTTGATATTCTATACTCACAAAGAAACGGAGGTGATATCGGATGTACACTTCGGGTTTTAAGTGACGATGCAGTCATATTTCTGGTGTGTCGAAGAGGTTACGCAGTGGCCAATGCGTGTGCGACGAGTGTCCGAACAGTGCACGGTTCCTGCATGAGTCCCTCTTTGACGCACCGGCAGTCCGTGGATGCAATAGCCACGCTGATGAGCCGTAAACGGCGAAACTGCAAAAATGATAACCAAGGGTTAATTCAGTCGAATGGATTGTCTAAGTATGATGAAAGCATCCAGATTAAGGAGGATAAAATCATGAAAAACAACAAGGATCGTATCATTTGTGTTTCCAGCGTTTCTTATAGCAAAACACAGGTCAAAGGCAAAAACAAGTACAAAGACAGTTCTTACAGCAAGAGCGTTGTCCAGGGTAATCACACATTTTACTATCAGCCTGTAAATTCTGCTGAGCGTTACTATCTGTTCTCTACCAAGCGCTATTCTCCGAGCATTGCTGCCGTCTTTGCTGAGAGAGGCGTGCTTAAGGGCAATGGTCAGGCTTCGCAGACTCACTGCATTACTTTAGGTGAGTTCTACCGACTGAAGAATCATCATCACAACTTCGCTCTGAACAAGGTATTTGAGCGTATTCCGGTTTGGATTGATGATGTTATTCGTTATGAGATGAGTGGTGCTGAAGTGTGCTTCTCTGACAGATGCAACGAGGTTTGTTTTGCAGACGAATGCCGCCGTGATGATGAACGTGCCGCATAAGGAAGGAGTCAAAATGGAAGGTTTTATTTTCTTTGTAGGTGTGGTTTTGGTCTTGGCTTATATCGGGGTTGCTATATGGGCAATCTGCAAGCGTCAGACCATCGGTGGGAGCATTGGAACTGCGGTCGCTTTTCTTGGAGGCGGACTTGTTGTTATTCCTATCGCAGAAGCCGTGGCAACTTTCGTGTGCTGGGCAATTGTGATTTGTATTGCTCTTGCTGTTATTGGAGCCATATTTGGCGGTTGATTTGAGGAGGATATAAGATGAGAGAATTTGCTTTCGGAACAGATAATCAGTACAACTGGCTGGACAACCTGATCAGTGATGGTCAGTGCCATGTGTTTAACAACTGTGTCCTGCCTGAATCCTGTACCCCTGATCATAGCCGCATTGGCTTTGAAAAGGCAGACGCCATCTATATTGTTTATATCGATCGTGGAGTTGCCACAACTTCTGACGATCAGAATTTCATTCGCTTTCTTCAGAATGGCGAAACTAAGTTCACATGCCTGGAAGATATGATGGAGTTCTTTCGCTCCCTTCAGCCTCTGTTCGGATCTGTTGTTTCCCCTGCCTCGACTTGTACAGTTAAGCAGGGTGAGACCTCTGAGACAGATCCGGTAGATATAGAGGCTCTTGTAGCTGAGCGCAGCCAGAAAACGAAACCAAAGTTAATTAGCCCGGATGCAATCAGCACTCCGATAAAGCAGGAAATTTTCGGCCAGGATGATGCAATTGACTCTCTGACCGAACTGATTGCGCTTAATCGGATGCGCAAGAAAAGCAAGCTCTTGACAGTGATGCTTCTTGGACCTACTGCCACAGGAAAGTCCGAAACCGCAAAATCCCTGGCAGCCGTTCTCTCGGATGTCACAGGTACGAAGTACGGCTTCATTGACTTGGCCGGAAGTGAATTTGTGGGGGAGCATTCTGTTCATCGATTCTTTGGTGCGCCTCCTGGTTATGTTGGTCACGGACAGGCTACCGCACTTGCTGATGTTCGCAAGAATCCGTATCACTGTATCGTTATCAACGAGATTGAGAAGAGTGATCCTAAGCTGATAGAAGGTCTTATGGAGGCAATTGATACAGGTTATCTTGGGATGGCAGATAACAGCAAGCCGATTGACTTGAATCATTGTATCTTACTGCTTACCTCCAACCTTCCGATTGACATGGAGAAGTATTCTGCAGCAAATGATTTTCAGCGTTCGGAAATGTGCAGAGATGCGTATACCAAGCACTGCGGAAGGCCTGAAATCAGCGGCAAGATTGGCAACTTCATTGCTTATCAGGAGCTGTCAGTTGAGGCCATTGCGAGGATTGCACTTAAGTTCATCCGTCTTGAACTTGAGAACTACAATCTGAAACTCGGGACGGTATCCAATCAGCTGATGAATTACTATCTGGACTGTGAGACCGCCTATGGAGCCAGAGCAATCGCCCTCAATGTCTCTGCCACTGTAGGAAAACAGCTTCAGCGTTTCTTGCTGAGAAGTGGAGATCCAGATGCTTTTGCTGGAAGGAACGTTTCCCTTTCCGGATCTATTGACAACATTCAGTTTTGTATTGATTAAGGAGGATTAAACTATGGCTAATGCATTTTTTAAGAACATTGCAGCAGGAGTAGAAAGCATTTGCAGTTTTGCCTGTGATGCGCTGGATACTATCATGGATCCAATCGGAAGAGAGGAAACGGATGAACTCGAAAGCATTCCCAAGCCGACTGTCCGTATTTCCCAGGACGTTCTCGATAACTTCCGAAAGAACGTCGGTCGCTATACACCCGAAACAGGCGGCCTTCTTGGGTCGACTGAGGATGAGATGTGCGTAGACATCTGTCACTTTGATCGGCATTCCAGGAATACACTTGGTACTTTTTACTATGATGTGCCGTCTATGAGCGAAGTATTCCGTGCATGGAGAGATAAAGGATTTACCACAAACGGTATTTACCACAGTCATCCTCGCGGCTGCATTCGTCCATCATATCATGATATCTCAACCGCTCTTTTGCATATCCGTTTCTTTAAGTTGGACTATTTCTATCTTCCTATTTTCCAGCCTAAAAAGAAGGGACTGTTTACAATGCTGTTCTACATTGTAAATAAGCAGGATGGAAATCTCATTGTGACCCTGGACTATGTTCTCAAGGCAACTGAAGAAGGATATGAACTTCAGCCTTTCAAAGAGTGGAGAGAAGCATATTCCATCCGTGAGCTTGATCAGTACCGTTCTTCTATCGACCAGAAGCAGACAGCGTCTAAAAGGTTCGCTCCTTCAGCTGATGATACTGCATGCACTTCATATTCCGAGGAGGTTTCTTCTATGAACAATACTGTCAACCATACTGCAGCATCCACTCCCGACTATTTTTCCAAGGTTAAGTCACTGTATCCTGATAGAGTTTTGGACAAGGTGATTGTCTGTATCGGAACAGGCGGAGCGCGTAGTTTCCTTGAGAACTGTGCCCGTTCCGGTTTCAGAAACTTCATTTTAATGGATAAAGACACTGTCGGCGCTACTAATATCGCAACCCAGGGAGTCTTTATTTCCGAGATGGGAAAGAAGAAAGTAGAGGTCATTCGTGACCGTATCCTTGATATCAATCCGAATGCTCATGTTGTCTGTGTAGATCGCTTCCTTGACGATTTTATGAGTGATGAGGAATTCAAGGGGTACCTTGATATCTTCCCGAATCGACGTCCTACTGATTTCCTGATTCTTGGCTGCACCGATAACTTCGAAGCGCAGAAGCGAAGCTCTATGCTTGCTTTGAAGTATGGTACTCCCTACTTGGCCGCGATGATGTATGCAGGAGGGGCAGCCGCAGAACTGATCTTTACTTATCCTGGTGTTACTGAAAGTTGTCCTCGATGTCTGCTTCGTGACCGCTTTGAGAAGTATGAGCATGGGTTTCAGAACGATGTTGACTCCTCTGCATGTCCTATTTTTGCAACAGAACGCATGAACGCTACAAAGGGGTACATTGCTCTTATGCTGCTTATGTATCATGAAGATCCAACCAGTCCGTATAACGATATGCTGGATCAGGTGGCGAACAGAAACTTTGTGTGGATCAGACTGAATCCTCAGTTAAAGGATAGTGCGCTTGGCATTGGACTTTTCGACCGAATTTTTGCCGGTGTGCCGAAACGCTTTACCTTCATGGATGAGACTCTTTGGGTACCTCAGCATCCCGATACAGATCCACCCTGCAAAATGTGCGGTGGTACTGGTGACCTCAGAGAACTGGCTTTGAAGTGGAGAGAAATTGATACACGGCAGATTCAGTTTCAGGATTAACGCATTTTATGTCGATGCGGGCAACCGATGTTGTCTGCATCAGCATAACCCCAGATATCAAGTCAGAAATGTTAACCGCCGGTTGATGTCGGTTTTATATCAGGGGCAGTATACTATGACCATAGCGAAGGAATACTTCATCAGATGTCCTTAGCTTAAGCGTGTTTTCAACAACATCCGCATTTGTTCTTTGGACAAGGTAAATCAAATGCGGGTAATAACATCAATCAACGCTGATTGGCGCTCGGAAGTTGATTTCCCAAAGTGCCAGCAGCACCATGTGCCAAAGGAGGGCACTTATCTATGGCTAATAACACTAACAATCATTCCAACAACATCAATCTCAAGGAGGACTATTCTATGGAAATCAGATTTGTAAATGCTCAGCAGGCCAATTGTTCCGACATTATGTTTCCTGTTGGTGTCTTCGTTGGCGGAGAGCAGACCGATGTACTCCCGGGCGGTGGCTTCCATGGCGGAGAGCAGACCGACGTACTTCCGGGCGGTGGCTTCCATGGCGGAGAGCAGACTGATGTGCTTCCGGGCGGCGGTTTTCACACCAGTAGTGAACAGCCGCCCAGTGAACACCTTGATGATGACGATTTCCACGAAGACGAGGTGAATGATGAGAAACTGCCTTGTCAGGGTACATTTGGTGTTGACTGGTTCTTGGTGTAATACCGTGTGATTGGCAGAGGCCACAGGCAACGTCCTTCGATGCGCTGTCTGTGGCCTGTTCCATTCTCATGATTTGCTAACTGCTGGTTGATGTCGCAGAGCGATTTGAGACAGTATACTTTAATCATGGGCAACACAATTAATAGCTATCAACTGAAGGAGGAAAAACGAATGAGAGAATTCGTCTATGGAACTGATCAGCAGTACGAATTGCTGAAGGAATCTTTAAACGATCATATGTGCCATGTGTATGGTCACTGCATCTTCCCTTCTTGTTTCAGTAAGAATGCCGGTCGTATCGGATTCGAGAAAGAGGGAGACACATATGCTTTGTTCATTGACAAGGGAATCACTTGCTCTAAAGGCAACACTTCTCAGCTTTTTCGAGACTGGCTCTCTGCTGGTACACTCCGCTTTTTGGATTTTACTGACATGAAAGTTTTTCTCAGAAGTTTGAGATATCTTTACTAACGATTGGGAGGTAGTAATATGGTTGGCTTCATTCTTGCAATTATTGCTGTTGCAGTGAGCATCACGATCACTTGGAGCATCTGTTCTTCAAAAAGTAATACAAACACCGGCAACCAGGTTTCTGCTGCATCAAATACCAGAATTACTGTTACAGAACGTACCGAGACTGGTCCTATGGTTTATTTCGCAGATGATAGACATGGAAGAAGTGACCGAGAATACCGTTTTAATTACAAGAAAGTAAATGGATCTTGGCGTGCCTACATTCTTAGAATGCCGAATCTTTGCGGAAGAGATGCCGGAGGCATGGCAACACATCGCTTGTTTGACAATGGTCATCCGTATGTGTGCTGGGATTCCAAGGTAAGAACATTGAAGGAAATGCAGACAATATCTCGTGTTTGGGCTAACAATATTCAGGAGTATATTGCGACTGGTAAACGGTTTGGTCCTCAGTAAAAGATTGGAGAGCTTACCATGAATGAAATATATCAGATGTTTTGGGTGGTACTTGCTGTTATAGGTATTACTGCTGTTTGTAAGGTTATCTATCAAGTTTATCAAAGCAGAAGCGTAGATAGCCACAGCAGCAATGCTGTTACGCCTGTCTCTTCAAACCAGAGACGTTCACAGGATGAGACAGGCCCTATGGTTTATTATGCCAATAACCCACATGGACGAAAGGACTGTGAATATCGCTTTAATTATAAAAAAGTCGGTGGTTCATGGCGTGCATACATTCTTCGTATGCCGAGTCTTTGCGGAAGAGATGGCGATCTGCATAAAACCCATCGATTTACAGATGGTCACGGTTCTTATTGGGTATGTTGGGATAGCCCTGTAAACTCACTCAAGGATATGCAGGCTATCTCCCGTGTGTGGGCAAACAGCGTACAAGAGTACATTGCGACTGGTAAACGCTTCGGATAAGGAGGAAATCATAATGAAGAGATGCTCAAACCCTAATTGCGAGTCTTCTTTCCTTTATGGAGACAGCAAAACAACATGTCCTTTCTGCCACGCACCATTAACGAATGACAATGGTGCCGCAAGCATCCATCAGCTGCTTACCCCCGTCGATAATGTTTTTGATAGGGAGCCTTCGGTTAATAATCCTACCTTCATCAATCATTCTTGGAGAGGCATCGAGTGCACAGGGAGAATTACTGAAATCGAACACCAGGCGTTGTTCTACAGTAAATACCATAAGATCTTTAATACTCTTTTTAGAGGAGAGCCTTTCCAACTCGCTCATCAGAGTGTGGAGTACACCATTAGGGTTGAGCCGATTTCGGATGGAATTCCCTCCGAGGTCACTGACTTCTGTCTCTACGGTAACTACCTTGGACGTCTTCAGGTAGGAGACGAGGTGCGTGTTAAGGCAAAAGACTGCCGTCACCGTCGTGTCGTTAGATCGATTACAAATCTTTCGACCGGTTCTCCAATAAAACCCGGTCTGCAAATTAGTGCTTCAGTTATTAGAGCCGTCCTGCTTGCTCTGTTTTTGATCTTTTTGATATTGATGTATGAAGTGGTGCAGTTCGTTGCATCTGGAGTAGCTGCAGCATTTGTCATTGCGCTTGTATCAGCTGTAATGCCAATCATCATCTGCATTGTAGGACTGTGGTTCCTTTTTAGGAGTGTTTTCCCAAGTCATAGAGGAAGGAGAAGATGATAATGAACCAGTATAATTCTGGGATGCGAAATGCGTCCATCTTAGCCAAACGAATCCGCACATTTAAAGGCAATCGTTTCTTAAACGAGCTGCAGGGACTTTACCTGGATGATAAAGCTTTCATTCCGGGTATCTGTAGTTGGATTCAGCTTCATGGTTTTCGTATGATTGATGCCCAGACTTCTCATGAAGCACTCAAGAAGGCCACGCTTCAGGGAATTCGATCTTCTTTCAGAACGGGAACTCCCTCTCTGTATATTTTGGATACCAGCAAAGACGGAACGCTGTCGGTTTACTATGGGAATATGAATGCAGAATCCATTCTTAAGTCTGCTATGCCAGATTGTCATATAACAGATGGTGCTTGCTGGAATCCTGATGGATTTCGTTTTTCGGGTGTAGTACTCGGAACTTTTGCTTCTGAAAATATTGCAGATGCCTTTGCCACTGCAGGTGTCAAGAGTGCATACATAGCCTGTGTGATAACACCCGTTGCTGATGCTGTGGCTCAGGACATTTTAGCTGAAAATCGCCGCTTATCTGCAGAATTGACTCCATACAAATCCATTCAGCGTGTATATGGAAACGCATCCCGCCGCATAGTTGAATTGCCCGTACAGGAAATTGGTGAAGCGATTGCAATTCTTAAGGACGAATATGAGTTTCTCCAGAATCGTATTGCTGAGGGCCTTGTGTGTGCTGCAATCCGATTCGGCGCAAATAGCAGAAACGATTTCCTTCGCCTTGCTAATTTGATTCAGTCCAGCATGACATCTCGGGGCGAAAATACCCACTTTGAGCCTGTTCGTTGTTTTGAACTGAACGGAGTATTTTCGGATTGGAGAGACTGTGTCTCTATTCCTTATATTGATGTCAGTAGTTTTGACTCAACACAGCATAGTGCCTACGCAGTATCTTTCCAGGGGGCTGCTGATGTAGCATCGTTCTGCGTCGCACCATTTCATTCTTATTCCGGTTATTTCGTTGATTGCGGACAGCCCGGTACGGACGCACATGAACTGTTCCCTGCTATTCGTAGTATCGAGCAGTCGGGTATTAGTGTTGGTAAGCCTTACAACAGCTCCGGAAAAGCTGTACTCCCGCTCAATGGACTTCTTTGTCATACGGCGGTATTTGGTGCACCGAATACCGGAAAAACCAACATTGTGATGAAAGTACTCAATGATGCATGGGTAAATCATGGCATACCATTTGTCGTTCTTGAGGCGGCTAAAAAGGAGTACAACACAATGCTTTCCTGTATTCCTGAACTTAAGATCTATACTCCGGGGGCGGACGGAATGACAATGCAGATGAATCCGTTGCAACCTGAAGATGGAGTGTTGATTGAAAACCATGTGGCGGCTGTCGCACGAGCTATCTCTGCTGCGACAGGTGCAGAGCATCCAATTCCTGAGGCTTTTAATGGTCTGCTTAAGTACACATATAAGCGTTTTGGCTGGGAGTTTGGCACCATGGCATACGTGGATTACAGGAAACCTTTTCCCACTTTTGCGGATGTTCTTGCAGATGTAGATCATTATATTGCTGAGTCGGCACAGTATGGACCTGAGGTTCGCCAGAATTTAACCGCGGCGTTAAAAATCCGATGTGAGGCTTATTCTACCGGTGCGCTTGGACGTATCTTTTCCCGTGCATCAGGGTTAACCGCGAAGGATTTCCTCGATGTTCCCACGGTAGTTGAACTTGCAGATTTCTCAGAAGAGAATACCGCATTTTTGATGAATATTCTGCTGTTTAAGTTTCAGAGTTATCTTGAACGACTTCCCGAATCGCATGCATTAAATCGACTCATCGTTGTGGAAGAAGCCCACAATGTTTTTCGTAAGACGATTTCCGAAGATACATCTCTGGCTAGGTCAAACCTTGCTTTTGATAAGATGTTCGCAGAAATTCGTGCAAGCGGGACCGGTTTGATACTGTCTGATCAGCGCCCATCTCTTATGCCTGACTCTGTTTTGGCAAACACTGCAGTTAAACTTTGTCTGAGTATGGGATCAGAAGATGATCGCAAATCTATCGGAGATGCAATGGGGCTTTCTGACATACAGCGCAATGAACTCAATATGTTCAAAATCGGAGAATGCATTTTAGCTGTTCGCGGACATCGAGGGCTGTTCCATGTTGCGGCAGATAAGTTCATTCACGGGGAGACTTTTTCAGCTGCATGTATGGTTTGTGCCTGTCGTTTCCGCTGCAGAAAAGCAGCGGTTCAGAAATTGATTGCTGATTTATCTCCGGAGTTGGTTCGCTATCATCTAACTAAAATCACTGTCAACCCTTATAATGTTGCCTTACTTTCAGACAACATTGACCATATGCTGGAAGATATGCATGTTGCAGCAGCAACTTCCACACGACTCTGTCTGCTCGGGGAACTTCTTCGTCAGGCAAATATCCCGATGCAGAAGAGCAGAGTTATTGTTAATGCCTATAACAACCATTTGAAGGAGGGGTAAACATGAGCGAAATTAGTAGCGGTGGAGATTCCATGGACGTGTCTGGAGAAACTACTTTTGGTGGTTCGGAGACTGAAACTTCAGAGGCAGTAGGTACTGTATCTTCAGAGGTGAACAATGCTTCTGATTTAGGAATAGAAACAGGTACACCTGGCGTGGAAGGAGTGTTAACCGGACATGAAGTTTCCATAAGCTCAACAGAGACAACGCACGGAATGAACCAGATTCTTGAAACCCCTGAGACCCTTGAGCTTGCACATGCCCAGGCTCAGGTTGAGAGTGTTCATCATTCCGCGCTTGCCAGTATCCTTGAACGAGACGGCGCTTATATCTCCAGTCAGGATCATGCAAGAATTGAAGCAGGGATTACCAGTATCAAAGCTTTAGATAACATTGGAAGCGGAAAAACCGGTGGATATCATTTTGACTCAAAGAACAGTTCAATCCGTGTGGCATCTCTGAATGAGGCACAGCGTGAAAGATCAACGATTCATGAAACACACCACTTTGCATCGCACAATCGAGAGATTATCGTTCCGATGCCAGATAAAGGCGGTTACATGGTTCATAATACCGTTGGTACGCGGCAGTCCTCTTGGTTTCACTCTGCAAATACAGGAGAAAACTTCGGCTATACGGAACGCGGGAGAGGACTCAATGAAGGTATTACAACCATGCTTACCAACCGCCAGCTCACAGAAATGAGTCCGGAGAAAGGAAGAGAAGCAGAACAGCAACAAATATATGGGCACGCAGTGGATTTGACAACTGCACTTGAGAGCCTTGTTGGTGAAAGTACCTTGAAGGATGCTTACTTCGGCGGAAACATGCAGGCACTGGAAAGCAAGGTCGACAGTCTTGCTGGTGAAAAAGAGTTTGGACATCTCCGAGATTGCCTTGACAGAACCATATCCGACAATTATGCGGAACGTGTAGCAGCAACGCGTGAAGCGCAGGAAATACTGGCCAAGATGTCAGAAAGGAATAAAGCGTCATGATTAATTATGTAATTGAATATATGGAAGCTTCAGGAATTGTCTTTTCTAGTCGCAATGAACTTGCGAATGTTATCGAAGGAATAAAGCTTTATTTGTTCGAGAATGGTATTCCTGAAAATGATAACAGAGAATACTTCAGACAGTATCTCAACCGCAGTCTTATAAGAATTGAAGGTCACGATACAAAACAGTATTTTCTTTCATATCATGCCATATCCAGAGTGAATCAGATTTGCATTGAATACAGGAACAACGGCAAGGTTTCAGACAAACGAAAAGCGGCTCTGCTGAATGATATGTCTGAACTCTATTCGTTGGGGCTTGGATATAAATATGTTCCGGCAGCGGTGGTTTATGAAATTTTGGGAAGGTTGGCATAAAAACAGTGACAGTTTGTGATTTGGTTAATGCAAAGGGAACGCTTAGCCGCCTTCATATCGCCTACAGAGAACTTCCTTGTAGGAATGGGTGGTTTTATTACTGCAAAAAACCTGATGGTGTTTCGTTTGATATTAAAATTGATGATCATGGTATTATTCGACTTTGGAAATTTATTGGTACGGCACCGCTTTCAAAATCCGGAAACAGATGCGAATACCGTAATTCTCAGCAGCCATGTTCAGCAGTTGGTATCGAAGTGACAGATGAAGGTGATGTTAGTTTCTACGCAGAGCAGAAAGTTGATGTTACCGATGCCAAAAGTGCTGCTCGAATAGACAGAATGATTAGTTGCTACATCAACATGATTTCTGATGTTCCGTTCGCACTCACTTTGTGAACCGGTGGTTTATGGGAGTGTTAATAAGGATACTGTACAATAGGGGCATGTTAAATAGGAGGAGAATACAAATGGGAATCAACAATGTAAACAATTATCCTGAGAATTTCATTCTTCTCGGCACTACGGGTGCTATGCCGACCGATGCGGATATTCTTATTTCGGAAATGAAAAATTCCCACCCTGAGAAGTTTGAGGGCAACAAGGATTATGTCACGTTCGAACTTCACTATGTAGCACCGTTCGACAAAAGTTTCCATGAGCTTAAGCGTCTGCAAGGAACAGCTTCGGAAGCTGCCGGACGTCGAAGTGATTTTAAGGGATATATTGTTATCGATATGAGTAGCTGGCTGACACATCATAACGAGGAATATCTGAACAAAGCACTGCTTTTCCTGGTTGATATGAGTGAGTGCTGGAAGTACGTCTTTCTTGTGGATAATCAGAATGCAAAGGCTGCAAGAGAACTTGTTGGCAAGATTTTATCGGTATTCTTTTGTGATCATATTCCGTGCATAGTCAAAGAGACAAACGTAAAGCATTCTTTTAAGAGCCGTGTTAATGACCTTTGTAAAGCACAGGGAGTTATCTGTTCTTCTCAGGTGAAAGAGTTTCTTCAGGAACTGATGGAACTGGAATTTAGTGAAAGCGTTGTCACAGCACTTCTGGCTGAAATGGCCTGGAGCGCAGGTAAAAAGATTAGTGTGGATACGCTGGTCAATCTTGCAGACAGCCACAGCTCCGCTGTCGGCTATATGTTGACTCAGAAAGACTATAACCGTCTTTTGGTAGTTATCGATAAGAGGAAGGAGAACTGGTATGGCGAGAAAGAAGCAGTATGAGGCCGCTTACGCAGGATATGTATATGAGAAGCCGATTACTCACTGGACCTCAACCGAAGAAGTGAAAAGACGGCTTACAAAGATTAACCTCTCGGATTTGAGTGAACTTAAGGCGGGTGGAATGCCAATTATCTCCGATGGTCAGAATGTTTATATTGACGATGGAGATGGGCACACAGCATTGATCGCCTGTAGTGGTATGAAAAAGAGTATCTGTGGGTTCATGCCCTTAATCAGGATGCTTGCTGCGGCAAAAGAGAATATGATAATCACAGATCCGAAAGGTGAATTGTATAACCGAGAGGCGGGTTTTCTGAAGGATCAGGGATATAATGTTCGGTGTCTCGATTTTCGGACCATGGACAAAGATTGTTTTAACCTGCTTCATTATCCGGCAACTGTATATCGAAGCGGAGATAAGGATAGAGGCTTAAGTCTGTTATCTGATATCATTAATGCCCTTGCAGAAGAACAGCGACACCGTGCAAAAGATCCATTTTGGCCAGATACAGGTGCGTTATGGCTGAATGGAACTGGGGCGATTATGATGGATGCTTACCCTAAAATTGAGCATGTCAATGTCTTGAATTGGTCCGATTTCAACGTGCGGGAATCAGCATCCATCGTTGAGGAACATCTTCTTTCAATGATGCCAGACAACACTATGAAATCTGCATTGAAGCAGTGCCTTTCCTCAGCCGAGAACACTTTTAGAAGCATTCTCATCACCGCATCCAGTTTTCTGACGATGTTTAATCAGAATCCAAAGCTTGCCGATATGCTTTCTCACAGCACATTCACACTTGAAGAGCTTATCAAGCCTAAGACGGTATTATTCTTGGTAACAGATGATACGACCTCGACAGCAGATCCTATCTTGGGAATGATTATCAGTCAGATTCAGACTTTTTTGGTCGACAAAGCCTACCACAATAAAAATGGCAGACTGAATATCAGGATGAATTTCGTGCTTGATGAGTTTGCTAGTATCCCTATTCCCAATATGGATAAAAGCCTCGCAACACATAGAAGCCGTAACATCAGATATTATCTCTGTGTTCAGAGCCTGGCTCTCTTGAAAGAACGATATGAGAATCCGGAGAAACTTCTTTCGAATTGTGCTTCTACGCTGTATCTTGGCTCCACTGAACTTGAGTTGCTCAAAGAGCTTGAGACAAAGCTTGGCACAACATGTATCACACCCGATGGAAAAGAACGACCACTTTGCTCTCAGGCAGAGCTTATGACACTTGAAAGATCTTGGAGTCATAAAGAAGCAATCTATCTGAACCTTGCAGAAGGAATTCGATACTGCACAATGCTTCCAAGTATTGAGGCATACAACATCGGGAACCATCCCCTTCCGATTTATGCTGCCAAGCTGCCAGCAATTGAGACATACACTGTAAAAGAGTTTGCTGCCGATGTGGTGAATGAGCGAATATGTGCACCATTTGCACCTGTGCAGAAAAAGAAAACATCATCAAGGGAGAAGCGCAATAAGCATGTACATTCGTCAGCTGATGATGACTCATCAGATACTGACCTTGAAGTTGAGCTTATGAAAAAATTTGATGAATTATTCGGCTCATGCGATGATGATTAAGGAGGGATACATATGACTGTACCAACAACAAGAACTGCTACCGCCGCTGGCTATATGACTTCTGACTGTTTGTCTGAAGAGTTTTCCCGCCGCAGAATTTATATCACCGAAGAAATCACTGATTCCATGGCAGCAGGTATCTGCTGTCAGATCAACCACCTTGCATCCTTGAGTAACGACGATATTACCCTTTGGATCATGTCCCCCGGAGGCTCAGTATCTGCCGGTTCAGCTATCCTGGATACCATGAATTCCTGCGGATGTGAGTTCAGAACTATCGTGATGGGTACGGCCGCTTCTATGGCCGCGGTAATCGCTTCCTCTGGGACAAAGGGAAAGCGCTATATTGGATTGAATTCGGGCATGATGATTCACCAGGCTCTCGGTGGTTTTTCAGGGCAGACTGCTGATATTCTGCGAACAGCTCAGCATATCGAAAAAATCAACAACCGCCTTTATGGAATCCTTGCTTCCAATACTGGCTTAAGTATTGAGAAAATTGCTGTTGATTGTGATAGAGACTATCATTTGAATGCAGATGAGGCTATTAAGTATGGCTTGGCAGACCAGATTTTCAATGGCTTTGAAGATTAATACAATTAAGAACGCAGGAGTTTCCTATTTGTGGAGGCTCCTGTATTGTTAACCATCGGTTTATCGGAAATGTTCAGAACTTCGAGTAAACTATGAGAGAAAGAACCGCTATTGGTATTATGAGGAGAATTTGAGTATGAAAGATCGCTCCACAATGACAACATTCGAGTTTCTAATCAGCGTCGCATGGAAATATGCGATAGGTTTTATCTGGTATAAAAATCTTTTGTTTCGGGTTCTTCCCCACCGTGACGTGTATGATTCCCTTCAAATTCTCTTGGTAATGATGCTGATTTCGGCAGGCTTTTTTATGATTGTGATGAACCGCAGGAAAAACGGATGGACAGCTACAGCATGTTTTGTTCTTCCATTTGGCATCTATACAATATTGACTTATTCGACGACCTCGACATTGTTCATTAGAGCTGTACTGGTGACATCTATTCTTTTATCGGTTGCATATTCGTTTTTCCTTTTTACGAGAAAAATCAATCATAAAGGTAAAAACGCACGACGGAAAGTATTGCGAATCAGACTCTCAAGATGCATGTATTCTGTTTCATGTATTATGGCAGTTGCCATGCTGACCCTAATGGTTGGCATTGGATGGAACGGTTATTTTGGCACGGGACTTGTAACTTCATCGGTAAAGGCAGAAGGACAGCAACAGGACGTTGAAGATGAGGATACAATGGAAGCGAATATGGATGCCGTTCTGAAACTCCAGCCAGTTGTTTGGGAGGACTTGAATACCCACGGACGAATCGATGTTCTTCAGATAGTCTGCAATATTGAAACACATTATTTAGGACTGAATGACCCGGTTACCGTTCAGGGAGACAATCTCTCGCCATATACCTTAGGGTCTTATTCAGATGCACAGAGATTAATACGAATTAACCTTAATCACATTGAGAATGATCCTGTAGAAGATGTACTGTCTACCATCCTGCATGAAATTCACCATAGTTACGAACATCGTTTGGCAGAGGTGTTTGATAATATTTCACCTGAATATCGTTATCTTCGACTGTTTAAAGATGCTGCACATTATTCGCAAGAGGTTGATGATTACATTAATCCAAGAGATGACTACTACGAATATATGACACAGTGGTTGGAAATGGATAGCGAAACATACGCAGAATTGGGTGTACAGGAATACTACGCTCGTATTGCGGATTGGATTGAAGAGAATGGAACAGAAAGTTTTACATACAAATGACAAGAAAGGATGGTTAGGTATGGGTAAACGAATTATTGTTATCAGTGGCTTTTCGGGCGTGGGAAAAGGCACCATGGTAAGGCATCTGTTGGAACTCAATCGAAGTATGCCGATGCGTGCAAAACTGTGGCTTTCAGTATCTGATACAACACGATCGCCTCGTAAAGATGGCGGGGACAATTATAACTTCATTAGTTACGAGGAGTACAATAATCGTATCGCAAGCGGTTATTATCTGGAGCATAATAAATACGGGAATCATGGATATGGAACACCAGTCAAACCCGTTTTGGCAGCACTTGAACATGGAAATACCGTAGTGTTGGAGATTGATTATTATGGCATGGTGCAGGTGCGAGATTATTTCCGTGACAGCGATGTTTCCGTTACAACAATCTTTATCTGCACTGAAGGTAATGAGTTGTTTGGACGATTGCATAAACGAGGAGATTCGCCAATCGAAATCAAAAAGCGACTGTCTGCGGCCTGCTCGGAAGCAAGTCATGTTGATGAATTTGATTGTTTAATTGACAATTGTGTTCTTGAAGACGCTGTAAACCTTCTTTGGTTGATCGCAACTGGGAAAACCGATTCGAAGCGAAACACTTTTGATTCATTACGGTTTATTGATCAGGTACAGTCGATTCTTAAGGTGTTTGATAGTGTAAGTTCTGCAGAGGGGGCATAAACAATGGATAATGTGATTAAATTGACAGATGAATTTGGCCGTGATGTTCTTTTTAAATTTCTTGATTTAATTTCATGGGGCGGGGACGAGTTCGTAGTACTTCTTCCGGTTGGAGCTGAAGATGGAGAGGTAGTAATCCTACGGCTCGAAGCTAACGATGATAAAACGGAATCGTATATCTCTGTTGAAGACGAAGATGTTCTTATGACAGTGTTCGGCATTTTTAAAGAGAAATGGAAGTCTGAATTTGACTTCACTGATGAATAATTGAAAAGGCACACCTGTTGTAAAAAATACAGAGGTGTGCCTTTTTCGTTAACTGGCGGTTTATCGCTCTTGAGTGCTTCCTCCATTACAATAAATGCATAAGAAACAAACCTGCCAGTAAAAGAGAGGAAGTGCCAGTTATGATTACCTGCGAAATGACTACTCAAGAACGTAAGCAAGCAATTAAAGCCCTTTTTAAAGGCTACCGTAGAATGTCTCGTTCCATGGAGAAGGATCTTGAAGCATTGGGAATTCGTGTAGAGCGTACAAAAAATCATGTGAAGCTTTATTGTGACGGCAGATTGTACACAGCTCCGTCTTCCGCATCCGATTGGCGCTCTGGTACAAACCTAGCAAGTATCATTTGCAGGGAAATGTAACAGAAATGAGACGCCTTCATAAGGAGGAATAGTAGTGAATGAGCTACAGAAAAGAAAGATTCTAAAACTGCCGGTATCTATCAGAAACTGGATTTTGCTCCGCCACTATCTTGAGGAAACCTGGGACACAGATATTTTCTGCAAAATAGTAGATGACTATTATGGGGAGATGCCCTTATTTGAAGTGAGTGAACTGTTTTATGCAGCAGAAATCCAGTTGAATGATACAGAGTTTCAAAAAGTGCTTAACCATTTATTCAAGGCAAAATACAGAATAAACTTCAGAGAAAGGCTGATTTCAGCAATTGGGAGCTGCGACAAATATTAGTAAGTTCTAACGGGTTCGTTCCAGATATTCTCTGGGATGGACCTGGAGCCTTATTGACGGATATGTTATAATAGTAAGGAGTGATATATTCCCGTGTACTGCGGTGGTAGATTTGTTCCCGTGTTGGGTTGACATTTACTGCATTGTCTCAACCCACATTGAGTGCGTGGTGGTGATGTCAAGGAAAGAGGAGTAAATCGGGATAGGTGGCTTAACGGTGTGGTTTGTGCGTATTGGTCAGGCTGTGCTGTTTTGGCAGGTTGGCTTTGATTTGGATACAAATAAGGGAATGCAGACAGCACACTAGGAGAAACGAATGGATAGATTTTCAGAGAAGAGTCTTCTTTCACTCGGAGATCATTATGTGTATGGACTCATAGATCCACGCAGTAAGCAAATTTTCTATATTGGAAAAGGCACTAAAAACAGAGTGTTCTTCGTGAATGAAAGATATGAGCAGGGATTTCCGTTGGATGAGAATGAAACATTCTACATTGGAAAGTCGATAGCCGGATTGAAGTTGAATCAGTCGGCACAGAATCCGATTACATATCTGAATCCACGATAGAGAGACAAATTTCATATTTAATGAAATTGACAAATCGGAATTTACGGAGGAAAATAGTAATGGCACTGTTCTTACTGATTACATATATAGTAATTTTTACATTTCAAATAATATTATTTGTGATAACCATTCGCAAGAAAACAAAAAAACTTTGGCGGATATTGTTTTCGTCAGAACTAATTCCGCTGCTTATATCCATAGGACTGATGATTTACTTTAATAATCTTCCTGGATATGGATTTATGCCAGGACTAACTTATTTGGGAGAAATATTGTTTAGTTTTGGAGCGGTTGTTTTGTACTGTATAAGTTTCCTGATTTCTATATGCAGTTATATTGCAATTTCATATAAACAAAGGAAACGCTGAATAAATCGTTTCTGTCGTTTGTTCACAGTCCTCTCAGTGACGTATTTTCGAGCGTTGCTCAAAACGGCGAAACGAATGCTTAGCATTAATCAGCTTTTTCCAAACTTAATTTGAGGTATTCCACTTGTGTGTTTATTTGAGTTCCTTGAATGAGCTTAAATATTATGTTAATATTTTAAAGAAGTTGGCGTGTAGTTGAGTAGAAAGATAAATCGGAATTTATGGAGGATAAAGCTGATGAACAACAAAAGGATAATTATAGGAGTCACTATTGGAATAATCGCAGCAATACTTTGGAGCGTTGTTTTTATAAATGTCTTAAATAGCATGGCTGGAATTGGAATCGGAATATGTCTGGGTATATCTTTTGGTATATCTGGCAGTCTTATTTTTTCAAAAAAAGATAAAGATAAATGATGATACAACTTCCAGTTTGCCAACTTGTCCTTTGAGAAGAGAATTTTACAAAAGAAGTGTTCTCTATGTTCTCAGGCGAGAAAGTTCTTGTGGATTTACGGTGTGATAACAGCCTGATGAAAACAATAGTTGACCGCTTCGGAGAAGATGTGACAACCCTTGCGTATGATATGACTTCTTTCAGGGTACAGACCGAAGTATCAGCCAGTCCAACCTTTTTCGGTTGGGTGTTTGGCTTTAATGGCAAGGTACAGATACTTGCACCGGAAAGTGTAAAAGAACAGTACAGACAGATGATTGCACAAGCCGATGAGGGTATGCAGGAAAAAGAAAACAAAGGACAGGAAATCTAACACTCCAAAGCATACGATGTCAAGAAACGGCAGAATCTTCCCGCAAAGCTCGCAGCATGAATATGCCAAGGGCGTGGAGTTTGAAGTTTATCCGTCTGCGGATACAACCGCCCCAAACTATCGTTGTGAAATTTGGGTAGCCGTGAACGAAAAAGCCAAGTAATAAGGACAGCAACTGCGAGTTGCTTGTTTGAGATAATGCGTGAGACTATAATAAAGGTGTAAGGAAGGTACTGCATAGTGGATACAAAACAGGTTATACTTGAACTTCGTACTCAAAAGAGAATGTCGCAGGATGAGCTTGCAGAAAAAGTTTTTGTAAGTCGTCAGGCAGTTTCACGTTGGGAAAACGGAGAAACAGTTCCGAATACGGAAACATTGAAATTGCTGTCAAAAGTATTAGATGTTTCCATAAATACACTTTTAGGCTCACCGAGAAAGCTTATTTGTCAATGCTGCGGAATGCCGCTTGAAGATGATGATATTATCGGACACAATCACGACGGTTCTTTCAACGAGGACTATTGTAAGTGGTGTTATGCCGATGGAACATATACTTACAATGATATGGACGATTTGATTGAAGTTTGTGTTAAGAATATGGTAAGCGAGAATTTCACGGAGGAACAAGCCCGTTCTTATATGAAAGAGCTGCTTCCTACTTTGGATTACTGGAAGAAATATGATGAGCTTAGTGATAACGGTCAGTTTGAAGAATTCAAGAAAAAGTTAATCAATGAAATTAACGAATTGAATGTTGACGGAATGCCAAAGGTGGAAAAACTGAATGCTCTTGTGGGAAAGTATGTGAATCTTGAGTACCGGCTTCCGAATGGGCAAGCGGCTAAGTTTTTGAATGAGGCAAAGACATATCTGGGCAATCAGCTTGAATGTGAATACGGCGGCGATAGATGTTTCGGCGTTGTTGCAGATATGGATTTTATTCTTATTTGCACTTATGAAGAAGACGGTAAGAATCCGGAACTTGTATTGTATAAGAAAAGATGAGGATAGAGAAAAATAGTAAGCCATTGGAGTTAATGATTTCAGTGCAAGCAAAGGAATTTTGAGGTGTTAGCAAATTGCGACACCTCTTTTCTTTTGCGAAAAACCTACTTGAAATTTTTTGAGTATCAGGTATAATAAAACTATCGAAAGCAGAGTGCTTCCGATAGAAAAGAAAGTGAGGTGCAGGTATGAGAAGCAAGAGTCCTGAACTTATGAGTGAGATAAAAAAGTATATCGAGGATTATTACCTGCAAAACAGACAATCCCCATCGACTACAAAGATTGCTGAAGCTGTTGGTATTGCCAGAGGTACAGCATATAAATACTTGGTAGAGATGGCTGAGAAAAATATGATTGAGTATGACGGGCAGGAGATTCGTACCAATGTGACCCGTAAGTACAGTGGCGAACAGACACAGACACCGATTGTAGGTTCTATTCCTTGTTGCAGTCCTCAGTATGAGGAAGAAAATATTGAAGAATATGTATCGCTTCCTACTGCTATTTTCGGCAAAGGAGATTTCTTCATATTAAGAGCGAGTGGTCAGTCTATGATTGAAGCAGGGATTGATGACGGCGACCTTGTGGTTGTCAAAAAGCAGGTAGAAGCCAATGAGGGCGATATAGTAGTTGCCCTTGTGGATAATCAGAATACATTGAAACGTTACTTCCGAGATGATGAGAATAAGAAAATTATTCTCCATCCGGAAAATAAGAAGATGAAAGACATCATTGTAGATGAGTGCTGCATTCAGGGTGTGGCTTGTCACATCATCAAAGAACTATAGCAGAGGACAGACGAATGAGAACACTTGAAGGAATTCGCTATCTAATCAATTTGGATAGTGCGGAAATACAACAGAACTTTGCCGGAGGAGTTGCACCGCCGGACAAGGTGGAGTCGGAGGTGGACACAACTTGAGTATTTATATGTCAAGAGCCGAGTTGGAAGAAATCAGCGAAGGCTTGATAACAGCTTATGCTAATAAGTTTAGCAATCGAGTGATTCAATCCATCGACATAGAACATTTCATTACAGAATTTCTTATGTTACGAATTGAATACGCTTCTTTCGCAGAAGATGATGCAGGCAGGATTGGTTTTCTGGCAGATGGAGCAACACCACTGCTGGTACATCAGGACGGAAAAATTATTCCCTTTGTTTTCCCGAAAGATACCATCGTACTTGATAAATTTCTTCTTGCTGAAAAGGAGCAGGGACGTCGCAGATTTACAATGGCACACGAAGCGTCACATCATATCTTGAGTAAGATGTATGCAATGCCGAGTGAAGGACGCTTTCATGCAGAGTATGACAGTGAGCGTAGTTATTCCAAAGAGGAACTGGCTCAGATGTTTGCGTCTGTTGAGTGGCAGGCAGATACAATGGGAGCTTCGCTTCTTATGCCGAGAAGAATTATTGAAAATGCCTTGGCGAAATATAATCAGTCAAATCCGATAAGAGTTTATGGCGATAATACCATTACTTCAAAGGATAAAGCAGTTATCCGCAGAATGGCAGCTTATATCGGAGTATCTTATACAGCCTTGGTTATCAGATTGAGAGATATGGGACTATTTGAGTATCACAATATCCTTGAGTACATTTCCAATGAGTTAAATCTGGGAGGTGTTTCGCAATGAGGTTACAGACTCAGGTAGCACCTGAAATACAAAAGAGATTGCTTCTGTCAAGAGTAGAAGCAGAAAGTCTGAAAGAGCGTGATATTCTCTGCCCGACTTGTGGGTTCAGGATACAAAGAGTATTTTCAGACGCAACCGGACATTTGAGTGTGAAGTGTCAGAAATGCAAGAATGTCCATATCTTAAATCTCGCTTACTTCCGCAGAATCTGCATGAACGGATATAGTAGGAATTGCAGGCGATGAATATTACAAGTAAATATCGAAACGATTTCTAATCGAGTAAGCGGAGATAAGCAATTTATTTGCTAAACTACCAAGCACCGTACGAAGCCGGATAAGTGAAGAATAGAAGTATTCTTTGCTGTCCAGATTCGACGGTGCTTTTTTTGTTGCTGTTTTATTCGATTATGCTTCGTGCAGTATTAGGTCTTTTCCCTTACTTGGGAAAGGACTTTTATGTTTTATAACGCATGGCAGTGCCAGATAGCTGAGTACCCGTAATCTCCGAATTTTGAAACTTATCAATTTTTCAAAATTCAAAGGAGATTACGGAAATGACAAACAAACTTACATTAACAGAACAAGAAGAATTATTTGCAAAGGATTGTAAACTGATAAACCTTAAATACGAATATAACGGTTATACCGGAGATGAGAAATGGGCAATTATTACGGAATTATCTGTAAAAGAGCTTTGGGAGAAGTATCCCCTTGTTATAGAAAGATATTCTCCGTTTGTTCATCTTTCCATTGCACAGGGAGAGGTAATTGACGATGCAAACCGAAATGAGGACAAGTATGCAAAGAGAAGCAGTCGCACACTTGACTGCTATGGATATGACGATGAAATGTCCTCACAGTTCCATAAAGAACTTGCCATTATGTTTGACGACCCGTTTGAAAGAGCAGAGGAAGAAAGGCTTGAACTGGAAAGAGAAGAATTGCGTCAGTGTGAAATTAGAAAAGCAAGGATAGCACTTTCAATGTTGCAGCCACTTCAAAGGGAACGCCTTATGAAGAATGTGTGCTGCGGTCTGAGTTCCAGAGCGATTGCAAAGCAGGAGGGCGTATATTACAGCTCCGTAGATAAGTCTATTGCAGCGGCAAAGAAAAACTTTATCAAATTTTATGAAAATCTCTGATTTTGGGTGTGCATTTCAGCACCCTTTGTCCAAATGAGTGAAGGGGTTATTTCATTCCGGATACGAATGACACTTTAAAAATTTGATTCTTGTGAGGTTATGTATATGAAAGAAAAAATGATTTGTCGTGGGGATTTATTCTACTATGACTTTGGAGATAACAGTGGTTCAGTACAAAGCGGAGAGCGTCCGGTGCTTGTCGTTCAGGCAGACGATTATAACCAGAATGCTCCAACGATTATTGTTGCAGCGGTTACAAGTGTAATCAAGAAAAGATATTTGCCATCGCACATTATTCTCGGCGAGGAGTTTGGACTGAAGAAACCGTCAATGGTTCTTCTGGAGCAGATACGGACAGTCAATAGAGAGGATTTGCGTGAATACATAGGTACGGTAGATGACGATAAACTTTTCAGGCAGATAAACGCAACTTTGAAAAAGACTTTTGGACTTTGGGTTTATAAGCCGGAGGGGAAAGAAAATATTCGTTGTCTATGCCAGAAGTGCCTGAATGATTACATCCACAATCCGGACTATATTGTAAGGCGACTTGACCCATTTGCAAAGCGAAAAGACAGATGTGATAAGTGTGATGGAGATGGTTGGGATTATGTTGTTACCGACAGATATTCATCAAAGAAAGAAAAGAGGTGCAAGAATGTCTAATAGCAGTGTAAAGAAGCTGAGTTATAATGTACCTCTTTGGCAGGCCGTACAACAGCCTTCGCAAGCTGTTGAGTACCTGTGAAATCATATTTTTATGAAGGAGGGAAGCATAGTGCCCAGAAGAGGTAATGTTCCCAAGAGAGAGATCTTGCCCGATCCTATGTACAACTCCGTGCTGGTGACCAAGCTGGTCAACAGCATCATGTTGGACGGTAAAAAGGGCGTCGCCCAGAAGGTCGTTTACGGTGCCTTTGACATCATCAAGGATAAGACCGAGAAGGATCCTCTGGAAGTGTTCACCCAGGCGATGGAAAACATCATGCCCAGCCTGGAAGTCAAGGCCCGCCGTGTGGGCGGTGCCACCTATCAGGTCCCCATGGAAGTTCGTCCCGCCCGTCGTCAGACCCTGGGTCTGCGCTGGCTGACCAACTACTCCCGCGCCCGCGGTGAGCGCACCATGGCCGAGCGCCTGGCCGGCGAGATCATGGACGCCGCCAACAACACCGGCTCTGCCGTGAAGAAGCGCGAGGACACCCACAAGATGGCGGAGTCCAACAAGGCTTTCGCCCACTTCCGCTGGTAATCATACCAACGACACAAAAAGGAGAACGGTATGCCGAGAAAGGTTACACTGGAAAACACAAGAAATATCGGCATCATGGCACACATCGATGCAGGCAAGACCACGACCACAGAGCGTATTCTGTACTACACGGGCGTGAACTACAAGCTGGGTGAGACGCACGAGGGTACCGCTACCATGGACTGGATGGAGCAGGAGCAGGAGCGTGGTATCACCATCACCTCCGCTGCCACCACCTGCTACTGGAAGGGCAGCAAAAACCAGTTCCCGCAGACCCGCTTGAACATCATCGACACCCCGGGCCACGTCGACTTCACCGTTGAGGTCGAGCGCTCCCTGCGCGTTCTGGACGGCTCTGTGACCGTTCTCTGCGCCAAGGGCGGCGTTGAGCCCCAGTCTGAGACTGTGTGGCGTCAGGCCGATAACTACAAGGTCCCCCGCATGATCTACGTCAACAAGATGGATATCATGGGTGCGGACTTCTACAACGTTCTGCACATGATCCACGACCGTCTCAAGTGCAACGCTGTCCCCATCCAGCTGCCGATCGGCTCTGAAGATACCTTCAAGGGCATCATCGACCTGGTGGAGATGGACGCTGATATCTACTACGACGAGCTCGGCAAGGACATGCGCGTCGAGGAGATCCCCGAGGACATGCTCGAGCTCGCTCAGGAGTATCGCACCAAGCTCGTTGACGCTTGCGCCGACCTGAACGACGAGATCATGGAGCTGGCGCTCGAAGAGAAGCCCGTTCCTCAGGACCTCATCCGCAAGACCATCCGTCAGGCCACCATCGACAATAAGATGGTTCCTGTCACCTGCGGTACCTCTTACAAGAACAAGGGCGTTCAGAAGCTGCTGGACGCGATCGTCGACTACATGCCGTCCCCCGTGGATATCCCCGCGATCGACGGTGTGAACCCCGATACCGGTGAGGAAGATGTCCGTCACGCGGACGATAACGCTCCGTTCTCCGGTCTCGCGTTCAAGATCGCGACCGACCCGTTCGTCGGACGTCTGTCCTTCGTTCGCGTGTACTCCGGTATTCTGAATACCGGTACCGCCGTTCTTAACTCCACCAAGCATCAGAGAGAGCGCATCGGCCGCATCCTGCAGATGCACGCCAACCACCGCGAGGATATCGAGTGCTGCTACGCCGGCGACATCTGCGCCGTCATCGGCCTCAAGAACACCACCACCGGTGATACGCTCTGCGATGAAAAGGCTCCGATCATCCTGGAGTCCATGGAATTCCCCGAGCCCGTGATCCGCGTCGCCATCGAGCCCAAGACCAAGGCCGGTCAGGAGAAGATGGGCATCGCGCTGATGAAGCTGGCTGAGGAAGACCCGACCTTCAAGACCTACACCGATGAAGAGACCGGTCAGACCATCATCGCCGGTATGGGTGAGCTCCATCTGGAGATCATTGTCGACCGCCTGCTCCGTGAGTACAAGGTCGAGGCGAATGTCGGCGCTCCTCAGGTCGCCTACAAGGAGACCATCACCAAGGCTGTCGATCAGGATACCAAGTACGCCCGTCAGAGCGGTGGTAAGGGTCAGTACGGTCACGTCAAGATCCATGTCGAGCCCAACGAGTCCGGCAAGGGTTACGAGTTTGTCAACGCCCTCGTCGGCGGCGCGATCCCCAAGGAATACGTTCCCGCGATCGATGCCGGTATTCAGGGCGCCATGCTCTCCGGTGTTCTCGCCGGTTACCCGGTCGTCGATGTCAAGGTCACGCTGTACGACGGTTCTTATCACGAGGTCGACTCCTCTGAAATGGCGTTCAAGATCGCCGGCTCCATGGCCTTCAAGGAGGCCATGCGCAAGGCCGATCCCACGCTGCTGGAGCCCATCATGAAGGTGTGTGTCATCGTGCCCGATGAGTATATGGGCGACGTTATCGGCGACCTGAACAGCCGCCGTGGTCAGATCCAGGGTTATGAGATGCGCTCCGGCGCACAGCAGATCGACGCGTTCGTGCCGCTGGCCGAGATGTTCGGCTATGCCACCGACCTGCGTTCCCGCACCCAGGGCCGTGGTCAGTACACCATGGAGCCCAGCCACTATATCGAGCTGCCCAAGGGCCTGCAGGAGAAGCTGATCGCCAAGCGCACCGGCCGGGAAAATTTCTAAAACCGTATTTTACGATTGATTTTCCCACCAAAATACTGTAAAATGGCAGTGTTAGACTGTAACGCTGCCCCACACACGATACAAAAATGTTAAGGAGGATCATTTCAAATGGCTAAGCAGAAATTTGAGAGAACTAAGCCCCATGTAAACATCGGTACCATCGGCCACATCGACCATGGTAAGACTACCCTGACCGCTGCCATCACCAAGACCCTGGCTCTGAAGGGCGATGCCGACTTCATGGATTACTCCAGCATCGACAAGGCTCCCGAGGAGAAGGCTCGTGGCATCACGATCAACACCGCTCACGTTGAGTACCACACCGAGAAGCGTCACTACGCCCACGTTGACTGCCCGGGCCATGCTGACTACATCAAGAACATGATCACCGGTGCTGCTCAGATGGACGGCGCTATCCTTGTTATAGCTGCTACCGACGGCCCCATGGCTCAGACCAAGGAGCACCTTCTCCTTGCCCGTCAGGTCGGCGTGCCTTATATCATCGTTTTCATGAACAAGGTTGACCAGGTTGACGATCCCGAGCTCCTTGAGCTTGTCGAGATGGAGATCCGCGATACTCTTAACGAGTATGGCTTCCCCGGCGATGACACCCCGATCATCAAGGGTTCTGCTCTTAAGGCTCTTGAGTACAGCGGCAACGATCCTGACGCCCCCGAGCTTGCTTGCATCTGGGAGCTCATGAACGCTGTTGACACCTATATCCCCACTCCCGACCGTAAGGCTGACCTGCCTTTCCTTATGCCTGTTGAGGATGTCTTCACCATCACCGGCCGTGGTACTGTTGCCACCGGTAGAGTTGAGCGTGGACAGCTGAAGACTGGTGAGGAAGTTGAAATCGTTGGCCTGACCGACGAGAAGAAGAAGAC
>OHFI01000051.1_pt1 | contig 61906 bp, 53 predicted proteins | sample 1567431 | NCBI WGS metagenome assembly OHFI01 (sample SAMEA3879569, study PRJEB24766) | human gut metagenome | biome: human-associated habitat; feature: feces | place: USA | collected 1985/1987 | reverse complement strand
AAAACCATACAAAAAAGGCAGGTGCCGCGCGGCACCTGCCTTTTTAAATTGCAGTAGGATTTACTGCTTGTGATACTTGCGGTCCTCTTCCTCGTAGACGGGGTCGCAGGTCAGGTACATGCCCAGACGGTTCAGGGTGCTGCTGTCCACGCTGGAAAGCAGCACGGTGGAGTGCACATCGCAGCCCTTGAGGTTGGGCAGCTGGTGCATGGCTGCTGCGGCAAGCTCGCTGGAAGCGGCAGAGCTGGACAGGGCGATCAGGATCTCGTCGGTATGCAGACGGGGGTTCTTGCCACCCAGATAGTTGGTCTTGAGGGTCTGGATAGGCTCGATGGCAGCGGCGCTGACCAGATCCGTCTCCTGCGGGATGCCCGCCAGATACTTGAGCGCATTGATCAGGGCGCTTGCGGTAGCACCCAGCAGCGGGCCGGTCTTGCCGGTGATGACAGTGCCGTCGCTCAGCTCAATGGCAGCAGCCGGTGCGCCGGTCGCCTCGGCACGAACAAGAGCCGGGGAAACGGTGGTGCGGTCTGCGGCAACGATGTTTTCCTGTTTCATCAGAAGCTCGATTTTGTAAGCCTCAGTCTCGGAGCGGGAGCCGTCTGCGATACCGTCCACAGCAGTGTAGTAGCGGCGGATGATCTCCTGACGGGAAGCTTCGCAGCATACATCATCATCAACAATACAGTTTCCAGCCATGTTGACACCCATATCAGTAGGGGACTTATAAGGACAGTTTCCGTATATTCTCTCAAACATCGCCGCCAGAACCGGATAAATCTCGATGTCACGGTTATAATTAACAGTGGTCATGCCATATGCTTCCAGATGAAACGGGTCAATCATATTAACGTCATTGAGGTCGGCAGTTGCTGCCTCATAAGCCAGATTGACCGGGTGCTTGAGCGGAATGTTCCAGATAGGGAAAGTCTCAAACTTGGCATAACCGGCCTTGATTCCACGCTTGTTCTCGTGGTAAAGCTGTGAAAGACATGTAGCCATTTTACCGCTTCCCGGACCGGGTGCAGTAACAATAACCAGCGGTCTGGTAGTTTTGACATAATCGTTCTTGCCATAACCTTCATCACTCACAATGGCATCAATGTTATTAGGATAACCGTCAATTGAAAAATGATGATAAACGTTAATTCCTATAGTTTCAAGTTTCTTCTGGAACGAGTCGGCCGAAGGCTGTCCTGCATAACGTGTGATTACCACACTGCTGACATAAAGACCTTTGCTCTTATATATTTCAATTAATCTGAGCACGTCCTGGTCATATGTGATACCAAGGTCATGCCTTATCTTATTGCGCTCAATATCCGCGGCATTAATGGATATAATCATTTCAGCCTGATTTGCAAGCTGTAAAAGCATCTGGAGCTTACTGTCCGGTGCAAAACCGGGAAGTACGCGCGCTGCATGATAATCGTCAAAAAGCTTGCCGCCGAATTCAAGATATAATTTGTCTCCGAACTGTGCAATTCTTTCCTTGATGTGGGCCGATTGCATTGTCAGATATTTGTCATTGTCGAAACCGATTCGTTTCATGTAAAAAAATCTCCTTCATTGTTCAATCTAAATCGCTATCTATTAGGATAACACATTCGGTGCGGAAAATACAGAAAATATTATAATTCGACACGAAAACTTTAAATGAAGTTTTGTTCGCAAACGGCGAACAGACAATATAAAAAGGAGATATTATCGAGGATTACGGTCAGGAAGCGGTTGATACATTATTGAAACTTATGGAAGACCACAGGGATGATTTAATAAATATATTAAATTTGAAGATTATAATGTACAGGAACTCGGAGAGATATTTAAATCTCTCTGTGATAAATCCGGTTATAAGCTCATGAAATGTGAGAAGAAGTCGGAAATACGCTAATAAAAAGTGAAAAAAAGTCAAAAATACGCTCATAAAATATGATAAAACTGATTGAAATGGCTCATGAAATGTGATAATGTTATAATCAGGAGGAGATATTTATGTATTTGAAAAGAAAAATAGATGATTTCCTGATTAAGTGGAAGGAAGACATTAATCGTAAGCCATTGATAGTAAAAGGCGCAAGACAGATTGGCAAGACAGAATCTATTATGCATTTTGCCAACGCTAATTATACAAGTGTTATATATATTAATTTTGCTCTGGATAAGAGATTTATCAAGATAGCGGAAGATGGATATGATGTAAATACTATTGTGAAGAATATATCATTGATAAATCCGTCATTTAAGTTTGTTCAGGGTAATACGATTATTGTTTTTGATGAAATACAGGAATATCCTGATATAGCTACCGCATTGAAGTCTTTTAGAATTGACGGGCGTTATGATATTATATGCAGCGGTTCAATGCTTGGAATCAATTACAGGAAAATTCACAGTAACAGCGTTGGAAATAAGACTGATTATGAAATGTTTTCAATGGATTTCGAGGAATTTTTGTGGGCTAAGGGATATGACAACACTCAGATTTACAATATTTTAGAACATATGACAGCTATGAGGCCATTCGGTGAAACAGAATTGTCTGTATATAAAGCACTGTTTTTTGATTACTGTGTTCTGGGCGGGATGCCGGATGTGGTTAAGGGATATATTGAGTCAGGAACTTTTCAGGCTTCGTCAGATATCCAGAATCAGATTCGACTTGATTATGAAGAGGATGTCAGAAAATATGCGCAAGGGCTTGATCAGACCAAAATAATCAGTGTGTATAGGAGTATACCAGCACAGCTTGCCAAAGAAAACAAGAAATTCCAATACAGTCAAATCAGCAAAAATGCACGCTCCAGAGAATATACCGGGTGTATAGAATGGCTGATTGACGCGGGCGTTGTGACGGAATGCAACTGTCTGCTTATGCCGGAACTTCCACTAAAAGGGAATGTTGATACAACTAAGTATAAGTTGTATTACCCTGACACGGGACTTTTAGTATCAGCGCTGGATGATGAAGCGCAGGAAGATCTGAGGGTTAATAAGAACCTTGGCGTATATAAAGGTGCCCTATACGAAAATTTCGTTGCAGAAGCATTTATTAAGCAAGGTTTGGGACTGTTTTATTATAAGAAAGAAAACGCAACTCTTGAGGAAGACTTTTTTGTGCGTTCTCAGAATGAGCTTATTCCGGTGAAAGTCAAGTCTAATAATGACAGAGCCAAGTCGCTCAGGACGCTTATCAGGGATGAAAGATACAGCGATATAAAGCATGGAATAAAATTAGGGGATTTTAATATAGGATGTTCTGAAAGTATATACACGTTTCCTTATTTTTGTGCTTTTATGCTGAAAGAATATCTTAAAACGTGGAATTAACTCACCGCCGGCCGTAATGGCCGTTTTTTTTATTTTCCCAAAGTCATTCGACACGAAAAAAGTGCAAGTCCTTTTTATTACCCTTGCAAAATGATAAGCTGTGTCATAGAACCGGGACAGGAGGATGAGAAAATGAGAAAAACAATCGGAAAGATACGCTTATCGGATTTGCTTCTGGCAGTGGTTACGGTAATTATTGTATTCTCGATTCTGGGATTCATCGTAATCAAAAGTGAGGCAGCAGACAAGGCATATATGCGCAAACATGGTAAAACAGGTGTTGAATATGTAGTTGATGCGGACTGAAGAGCGAATATGACAAGTGATGAAATAAAATGCAGAAAATATGGCATAGATAAAGGAGTCGGAAATGAGAGACCAGAAATTATATGAATCAGTCGGAAAATACATAGATAAATATTACATAGACAAGCCGGATGATATTAAACTGGATAAAGAAATGAAGTCTATATTTGATAGAATCTCGGAATTTAGAAAGAAAAAAGCAACAAAAAAATGTGATGCCGAAGAAGATGCTGATATTGAGATAGATGAAAGTGCAGTTGAATCGTTTGATGTTGAAAGTATGCAGAAAACGAAAGCAACTGACTCTATGTCTTCGACATTGGCAACAAACCGTAATATAGAAAGTCTTATGGGGCAGATGGATGAGACATTTTCCCAAAGATTATTACGTTTAATTGATGAGAGAGGGATGACAGATTCTGAAGCATATAATAAGGCTTATGTGGATCGGAGACATTTCTCAAAAATAAGAAAAGATGTGAATTATACGCCAAATAAGAAGACTGTGCTTGCGTTTGCAATAGCATTAGAACTATCTATTGATGAAGCGAAAGATCTTCTAAATTCAGCAGGCTTTGCGTTTTCAAGAAGTTCAAAGACGGATATTATCGTAGCTTATTTCTTACAGAATAAGATATACGATATATTTGAAATTAATGAGATATTAGATGCTTATGGACAGCCAGTTTTTTAGGAGGTGGAAGATGTCCCCAATATGAAAAATGATGCATTTCTGCAAATTGCCTCAATTACGAAAAAAGAAAATAGAGGTTTAGAAACATAAATTTGTCGCCTATCATGCGACCAGCGCTGCCAATCTGGTAGATATAATGTGATTACAATAAGGCGAAGGAGGTAAATCGCATGAATGCAGAATTAACAGAATTAGTTTTTATTTTGGACAGAAGTGGTTCGATGGGCGGACTGGAGAGTGACACAATCGGTGGATTTAATGGGATGATAGAGAGGCAGAAAAAAGAAGGAGAAAAAGTTGATGTGACTACAATCCTCTTTGATGATGAAGTGGAAATCATTCATGATCGTTTCCCGATTGATGCAGTTCAGCCGTTGACGGATAAAGAGTATTATGTCAGGGGATGTACAGCATTGCTTGATGCAATAGGACAGGCAATTAACAAAATTGACAATGTGCAGAAACATTTGCCGGAGGAACACCGTGCCGGAAAAGTATTGTTTGTAATCACTACAGATGGATTAGAAAATTCCAGTACAGAGTTTAATTACAATGACATTAAGCGAATGATTGAAGCAAAGAAAGAATGTGGATGGGAGTTCTTATTCCTTGGAGCAAATATTGATGCAGGCAAAGAAGCTGAAAAAATTGGTATTGAAAGAAACAGGTCAGTAACATACGAAAATGACCATGACGGTGTAGCACTCAATTATGAAGTTGTTGGAAGAGCCGTGAGAGGCGTTACAAAAAGCAGAACCTGTAGTATAGAACTTGATGATGCCTGGGCAGATGATATCGCAGAATATCATAATAAGACAGAAAGAAGGATTTAAAATCAAATGAGTGAAAAAATATGGAATGATATAGAAGTGGATTTCCTGAATAAGATTTATAACTATAAAGGAGCAGTAGGAGTTGATGATTTATTTTATATGTTGAAATCAAGTTATGGATTAAAAGGTGACTTATTCAATAAAATTTTGGGAATGGTAACGCAAAAAGAGTATTGTATTATTGAAAAAATAAGAAAATTGGATAATACAGAGGAAGAAGTTATATTTATTACCTCTAAAGGATTAGAGAAGCTTTCAGAAAAGAAAAACTTTTCAGTAAAGAAAATGCTGAAAAACCAAGTTACTTATGAATTTAAATGTGAAGGCTATAAAACATATTCAGATTGTCTTGATGCCAATAGAAATCAATTAGCTTTAGAGGCAGAGGTTACAAGAATGTTTGCTCGTGTGTTAGCGGATATGTGCATTATTTTAATGAATAAGGATAACGATGACGAAATCAAAGAAACGTTGCAAGCGGCGACAGTAAGGATGAGTGAACGAACAAAAAGATTTCCTGAGCTTAATAATTCGGTTGCATATACCATTGTGTCGGCAATATATGATAAACTGTTGAACTTGCTTGGAAATGATAGATTCTTCTATGAGGTAGAAATGACTGTAAAACTTATAGAATCTTATATGCCTGAAAGACATGATATGGCAATTGATTTTATTTAGTTGGTGACATAATTAAAAGGCAGAGCGCAGAATTGCACTCTGTCTTTTAACTATCCTTTCCCACCAAAACTAATGACTTTTAAATTAAAATAATTAAAGTTCGCAAGAAAATGCGATTATTTTGATTGCAAGAAAATGCGTTTTGTAATATAATAAAAAAGTGAGTTTTCACTCAATTGTGACAAATTATAGAAAAAGCCTCGAGGTATTAGAATGAGAGTAAGTTACAATAAATTATGGAAGTTATTGGTAGACAAAAAGATGAGTAAAGCCGATTTGAGAAAGGCTGTAGATATTGCTCCGAATACTCTTACAAAGATGCGTAAGGATGGAGAAGTGTCTATGAGTGTATTGCTCAAGATTGCTACATATCTGGATTGCGATATTAGCGATATCTGTGAGTTTGTGAAAGATGAAGAATAAAACTTGTTGGAGAGTGCAAAATGGCAGAGTTAGTATATAGTGCAGGACTTACATCAAAATTATTCTGGCTACAGGAGTCCAGAAAGACCGCAGGATACATCCTGGATGGATATAGTAAGGCGGATATTCGCAAGATAGCCTGGGAAGAGAATATCTATCAAGTAAAAGCAGAATATCGTGCATATGAGGTATTGAATGGTACTTATCGTAGAGTATCAGCTTTACCGGAAGCAGTGCTTAAGGCTTTTACCACTTGTGATGTGGAGACAGCAAAGATTTTAAATTTAATTGCAATTCTTATGGACAGCCGACTATTTTTTGAATTTCTTCATGAAGTGTATGATGAAAAGCTCAGACTGGGGGAAAAGGAAATCACAGACAGGGATTTGAATGTATTCTTTTCGGATAAAGTATTGCAGAGTGATGTGGTGGCTGGCTGGACGGATACAGCAGTACGAAAACTGAAACAGTGCTTTACTAGAATGATGTTTGAGGCGGGATTACTTGAAAGTAGTGCAAAACCAAGAACAATCAAGCCAATTCACATTGACTATCGTACAGAGGAATTGCTGGCTGCAAATGGACTGGGAGAATACTTGAAAGCTGTTAAAGGAGTCTGAGCATGGCAAAGTTAAGTTTGGATGATAGACTGAATCAGATAGAAGACAAAATATCAGATAAGTCGTTTAGAGAGAATAAAGGACTTGGAAATGAAGTTGGATATTATATATTCGATTATGATCCAAAAGAGGAGTTGTATGTGAGAAATCATATAGCATACCTTAAGGACAGAATAAATAACGGAAACAAAGATTTCAGAATAGTTGAGTTTGACCTGTTTCATCTGATGGTTGAGATATTGCAGGAGGAAAGTTATCTGGAAGCATTCTTTGATTTGGAAAAAGAGAATGGATTTTTTGAGATGGCAGACAGTTTGGTAGAAACATTGGGGCTGGATGAGACAAATGAGCTGAATCTAATCATATCAAGAATATTGCAGGAAGATTTGACAGACAGTGTGGTATTCCTTACCGGAGTAGGCAAGTGCCATCCGATAATAGCAAGCCACAACATCTTAAATAACCTGCATCAGGTGCTTGACAGCGTGCCGGTTGTACTTTTCTATCCGGGAGAGTATAGCGGACAGGATTTGAAATTATTTGGAACGATGGATTCACACAACTATTACAGGGCATTCCGTCTGGTGTAGAGGAGGAAATACAATGCAGATTAAAAATATGTTTGAAAAGCAGATTGACCGTGACATCAAGGGCGTTATTAAAGTAGGTCAGTCGGATGAAGAAAATGTATATCAGGAATTAGATGAATATGTAGTGACCAAGGAACTTCTGAAGCATTTCAGGGATTTCTTCAACAATTATGAAAAAGGTGTAGACGGATATACAGATAAGATGGGTGTCTGGATTTCCGGATTCTTTGGAAGTGGTAAATCTCACTTCCTTAAAATACTGTCTTATTTATTAAAAAACAGTACTGTAGAAGGTAAAAGAGCCATTGAGTATTTTACAGATGGTAAAAAAATAGAAGATCCGATGCTTATTGCAGAGATGACAAAGGCTGGAACAATTGAGTCGGATGTCATGCTTTTCAATATTGATTCAAAAGGCTCAGCGAAGGTAGGCTCCGGCAAAGAGGCTATCGTTGAAGTGTTTATGAAGGTGTTCAATGAGATGCAGGGATATTGTGGTTCAATACCGTATCTCGCAGAATTTGAACGTCAGTTGGATAACGAGGGCAGATTTGAAGAATTCAAAGAGAAGTTTGAGGCAAATGCAGGTGCACCTTGGGAGAAAAAGAGACAGGCATTTGCTGTTATTCAGGATAAAGTAGTAAAGACATTAGTTGAGATGGATTTCATGAGTGAGGAAGCAGCCCGCAACTGGTGCAAGAATGCAAAGGGCAGCTATGACCTCAGCATCGAGAAGTTTGTATCACTTGTGCAGGAATACTGTGCGAAGAAAGGTCCGAATCATCATGTTATCTTCTTAGTGGATGAAATCGGTCAGTATATTGCAGATGATACACAGCTTATGCTCAACCTCCAGACAATTGTGGAAGACCTTGGAACAGCCTGCAAAGGTAAGGCATGGGTTATCGTAACGAGCCAGGAGGATATTGATTCTATTACAAAGACAAAGGGAAATGACTTCTCTAAGATTCAGGGACGTTTTGATACGAGACTTTCTCTTTCAGCATCCAATGTTGACGAAGTAATCCGTAAGCGTGTGCTTGCAAAGAATGAGACAGCAACACAGACGCTTAGACTTCTCTATGAGCAGAAAGAATCAATTATCAAGAATCTTATTACATTTACAGCGGATACAGCGGACAAGAAGCTGTATGCAGATAAGGCGGATTTCGCAGACTGCTATCCGTTCATACCATATCAGTTCAATCTTTTAGGACAGGTACTTACTGCGGTCAGAACACATGGCGCAAGTGGAAAGCATCTGTCTGATCAGTCACGTTCTATGCTTGCACTGTTTCAGGAGTCGGCAATCAGAGTAATGGATAAAGAGGATGGGGTATTGGTTCCGTTTAGCTTCTTCTACGATCCATTGCATAAGTTTATTGACCACCAGCACAGTCAGGTAATCTCAGATGCAGAGAATAACAGTAAGCTGGATGAGTTCGATGTAGAGCTTTTGAAAGTTCTCTTTATGATTAAATATGTCAAGGAAATCAAGGCAAATGTAGATAATCTTACTACACTTATGATTTCAAATATTGATGATGACAGGATTGAAGTCCGTTCTAAGATTGAAGAATCGTTAAAGAAACTGATTAAAGAGACACTTGTACAGAAGAATGGTGAAATATACATCTTCCTGACAAATGAGGAGCAGGAAATCAATAATGCCATCAACAATGAGTCAGTAGAGATGGGAGAAATCATCGGAGAGGCTTCTACAGTTATCTTCGAGGAAATATATACAGAGAAAAAATATCGTTACAGCAGTCGTTACTTATTCCCATTCAACCAGAAGGTGGATGACCGATTCTTCAAAGGCAATCAGTCTAACGATATCGGAGTGACAGTTATTACACCTTATGGCGGAGATTATGCAGACTCTGTACTTCGTCAGCTTTCAGTACAGGAAAGCAGTGTGATTGTGAAACTGCCAAATGACAGTACATTCCTTGATGAGATCACAGAATCCATCAAGATATGTAAATTCCTTAATAAAAACGCTTCCGGAGCCAGAGGCAGCTTTGACAGCATCCGTAGGGCAAAAGAGGATGAGCGTATTGAGAAGAAGGATAGAATCAGAATTTTTATTGAGGATGCATTAAAGAATACTGATATCTATGTAAATGGCGATAAGGCAACCATATCAGCTAAGGAGCCGGCAACAAGAATTAATGAAGCACTCGGTAAGCTCGTAGCAATGAAATACAATAAGCTTACTTATATGGAAACAGCACCGGAGCTTTCAGATATCAGTGCCATCTTTAAACACAGCGATGATAAGATGAGCTTCCTTGGTACAAGTGATACCACACCGAATAAGCTTGCTTTAGAGGAAGTGGTACAGGTAATCGGATTAAATAATGCCAGACATATGAAGACATCCCTTAAGTCATTACAGGATAAGTTTGGTGCAGCACCGTATGGATTTGATCCAAAGGATGTGCAGTGGCTTGTTGCAATGTTGTTCAAGCTGGGAAGAGTGTCTCTTACTCTTAACAGTCAGAGCCTGTCATTACTTTCAACAAATCAGGATGAACTGGTCAGATATATTACAAAGCGTGAATATGTAGAGAAACTCTTGATAGACATCAGAGAAAGAGCAACGGACGGACAGATTCGTTCCGCAAAAGAAGTTATGAAGGATTACTTCGGATTTACTGTATCCAGTGATGATGATGACAAAATTATGAGCAGCTTCAAGAGCAGAGCGAAGGATAAAGTTGAAGTATACGATGACATCCTTGTAGAGTACAGAATCAATCCGAAATATCCTTGTAAGCGACTGATGGAAGAGGCAAGAAAGAGACTTACAGAAATCCTTGATATCAATGAGCCTACAGAGTTCTTCAAGACAGTAGATAAGAAGAGAGATGACCTGCTTGATGATGCAGAAGATACTGCACCTGTATTTGATTTCTTTAAGGGAGACCAGAGAAAGATTTTTGAAGAGGCAGTGAAGAATCTTGCATATTTTGGCAACAGTAAGACATATGTAAGTGACCAGGAGCTGTTAAAAGTAGTCGAAGAGATAGAGACTATCGTGAAGGACAGCAAGCCTTTCGGTAAGATTCAAAGATTACCGGAATTAAATAAGAGATTTGAAGAGCTTCATATGGGATTGCTTGAAAAGGAAGCAGCAATCATGGATCCATTAGTACATGATGACTTCCTTAAAGTGAAAGAGGTATTGGATACTAAGCCTTTTGCGGAAGTGCTCCGTCCTCGTATCAATCAGAGGTTTGAAGAAATCTGGGATAAGCTGAAAAAATCTAATGATATAGCAGCAATTAAGAATATCAAGCTGGAAAGTGATACTTTAAAAATCAAGTGTCTGGATGAGATAGATGAGTATGAAAGGGCACATCAGCCAGCACCGGAACCACCTGTTGCACCGGTAGTACCCGGTAAAGAACCTATTGAATCTACTCCGGTACCAACAAAAATAAAGACAAAAAGACGTAAGAATGTTTCCATCAGCAATGTGGCAGGGGCTAGAACATATTCGATAGAGACAGAACAGGATATTGACAAGTTCCTTGCCGAGATGAAACAGAAACTGATGAATGAACTGGAAGAAGACACAATAATTACATTGAGTTAGAAGGAGGCAAAAAATGCAGCTAAAAAGTGTAAGTATAAAAAATTTCAAAGGTATTGAGAAAAAAAATATAGTATTTAAGCCGGGTTTCAATCTAATTAAAGGTGCTAATGGAACAGGAAAAACATCAATACTTGAAGCAATTGCAGTTGGACTTGGAGGCTTTATTGCAGGATTACCAGATGTAGTAACAAGGCATTTTTCATCGGATGAAGTTAGAAAGGTATATATGAAAACAGGTGATGGTTCATATAACAAGACTAATATTATGCCATTGGAAGTTACTATTGAAGCAGTTTTAAATGGTAAAGAATACAGTTGGACAAGAGGAAAAAGCAGTATAAACGCTTCAAGAAGCACAACACAACCAAGAGATATATGTCATAAAGCCGAGAAAATGGCAGAAGACAGCAATTGTGAATTTCCTGTATTGGCATATCTTAGCGCTGCAAGAGTGTGGTCACAGCGAAGAGAGAGAACAGATGATATATTTCGAAAAAATTATTTTAGGACTGTTGGATATACAGATGCACTGATAGATGCTTCAAATACTAAACTCCTTTTGAATTGGTGCATGAAGATGGAGATGCTGGAATGGAAAAAAGAAAAGAAGATTGCTGAATATGAAGCAGTAAAACATGCTGTATCGCAGTTTATGGATATTATGGAAGAGTCAAATGGCCATGAGGTATTTTATGATAAGCAGGAAGAACAGTTAATGTATAAGGTTGACGATAAAATATTACCAATTATGCAATTAAGCGCAGGATATCAATCACTGGTTTGGATGGCGTTTGATATTGCATATAGAATGGCTGTACTTAATCCTGATAAAAAAGATGCCATTGCACAAACAAGCGGAGTTGTGCTGATTGATGAAATTGATTTACATCTGCATCCGAGATGGCAATGGAATATTGTAAATGCATTGAAATCGGTATTCCCCAATGTGCAATTTATAGCGGCAACACATTCGCCAATATTATTTGCAGCAACGGATAAATTATGGTTAATTGATGTGGAAGAAGATGAAGTGCTTTATTCAGAATCAAGATGTGGATATGATGCTAATTCAGTATTAGAAATATATATGGGAGCAAAATCAAAAAATCCGAAAACAGAGGAATTAATACATTCTATTTATGTTGCTATCCAAAATCAGAAATATAAACTAGCAGAGGAAAGAATAGAAAAGTTGGAGAGCATTACAAGCGAAAATTATCCGGATGTTATAATGGCAAGGATGGAGCTGAAGAGGAGAGGCAGGTAATGATTTACATAAAGAAAAATACTGAACCAGAATGGCTGACAGAGTATAAAAGACGCAATCCTACAGCTACTTATGATTCTGAATCTTTTTTTGGTTATAGGGAGCAGTTGCGTAAGGAATTGGTTAAAGAACAGCATAATTTATGTGCATATTGTTGTTGCCAAATTAGTGATGATAAAGCACATAATGAACATATTGAGCCTAGGAATCCTAGGAATGGTTCAAGCACTAAGACATTGGATTATTCAAACATTGTTGCATCATGTAATAATGCAGATAGATGTGGAGCAAAAAAAGGAAATGATTATGAGGTTTCTGAATTTATTTCACCTTTAAATCCGGAATGTGAAGATACATTTATATATTATCCAGATGGAGAAATGGAAGGAAATGACTACACTATTGGTTTGTTGAATTTGAATAGTTACGAATTGAAAGAGGCAAGAAAAGCAGTGTATCACACACTCAGTAAGCTTGATAAAAGCACGATAGAGATGATATATTGTCAGAACGATGAGAACTTATCACCTTTTCATAATGTAATCAAATGGGTAGTAAAAAATAGGAGCATATAGATACAGACATGGAGGAGCAACATGAACAAAAATGCAATTAAGAAATTTGCAATAGATGCAAGAAATAAGCTGCTAGCATCCGTTACGGATAAAGCCGGTATGCTTGGAATTACACCGGATAATTGCAGTGAAGCAATCACAAAAGGTGCTGATTTTGAGGTATACAAGACAGCAGCAGGAACAGAAGTAACACTTAACAAAAAACAGTGTGAGCAGAGAAGAAAACTGGTAGACCAGATTCATGCAAGAGGCTTTGAAGCGGTAGTGGAAGAAGTAGCATATACATGGTTTAACAGAATCTGTGCTATCCGTTTTATGGAAGTGAATGACTATATGTATCCCGTAAGAGTTCGTGTGCTTTCTTCTGAGAAAGAGGGAAAGAATGAGCCAGATGTGGTAACAATGGCACCTGATATTGATTGGAATCTTACAGATAAAGAGAGAGAAGAAATCATTGATGCCAAGATGAATGGTTCTCAAGATGCATTATTTAGACAACTTTTTTTAAAACAGTGTAATTTATTGCATGAGGTATTACCAGGTCTATTTGAAGGCAATGAAGATTATATGGAGCCATTGCTTACACTTTCATATACGGATAAAGATGGGATTATTTATCATCTTATTCATAATATTGAGGAAGATGATTTTAATGTCGAAAAAGAAGGACAGGTAGAAATAATAGGATGGTTGTATCAGTATTATATTTCTGAAAAACATGATGAAATTATTAATATTTACAAAGGCACAATAAAGAAAGATGATATACCAGCAGCAACTCAGCTGTTTACTACTGATTGGGTTGTGCGATATATGGTAGACAATTCTTTAGGCAGATATTGGATTGAAAGAAATCCACAGAGCAAATTGGCGGAGAAACTGGAATTTTATGTTACACCTAAAAATGGAGAGATACAGTATGTTGATGAAAAGATAAGTCCTACAGATTTGACATTCTTTGATCCTTGTATGGGTAGCGGACATATTCTTGTATATGCATTTGATGTACTTATGGAAATCTATCGTGAGGGAGGCTATTCTGATCGAGATGCTGCATTAAATATTGTTGAAAATAATATTTTTGGTATGGATATTGATAAACGTGCGTATCAGTTAGCATATTTTGCAGTAATGATGAAAGCACGTAGTTATAATCGAAGAGCACTTACACAGGTAATAAAAAACAATCTTGCAATTGCAGAAGAAAGTAATTCTATAGATAAATTTGAATGTGACGGTTTAACAAATAATAAAGAAAAAAACAAAATTGGTGATTATCTTGTAAAGGCTTACAAGGATGCTCGTGAAATAGGAACATTACAAACAGTAGAAAAGCAAGACTACGATTCTTTTAGAACGTATCTAAATGATATTGAGAAAAGTGCAGGACAGCTTAATTTTTTATCAACAGAATGGCTTAATGGAACGCTTCCATTAATGTTTCAACTTACAAAACAAGCTGAAATTATGAGCAATAAATATGCGGTAGTTTGCACGAATCCACCTTACATGAATAAGTTGGAAGGACAGCTGAAAAAATTTGTTATTGATAATTACAAAGAATATTCTGGTGATTTGTTTAGTGTATTCATGTATCGTAACTTTGGATATTGTAAGGCAGATGGTTACTCTGCATTTATGACACCTATGGTGTGGATGTTTATAAAAACTTATGAATCTTTGAGAAAATTTATTATTGAAAAAAAGAAGATTACTACCTTAGTTCAGATGGAATACTCAGCATTTGAGGAAGCAACTGTTCCAATTTGTTCATTTGTTTTGAAAAATGGCAATTCTATAGAAAAAGCACTATGTTTTAGATTGTCCAATTTCAAAGGTGGAATGGAAATTCAAAAACAAAAAGTCCTTGAGGCAATTGGCGATGGTAATTGTGGTTACTTTTATGAAACTGAACAGTCTAATTTCTCCAAGATACCAGGCTCACCTATAGCATATTGGGTTAGTCAAAATTTAGTTAATGTTTTTCGAAATAAGCTATTTTATGATTACACAATATCCGATGGGCAAAACAAAACCGGAAATAATGCAAAATTTGTAAGATATTTTTGGGAAGTGAAAAATAATTGCATAGGAAGAGAAAAGAAATGGTTATTTTATGCTAAAGGTGGGGGATATAGAAAATGGGTAGGAAATCTCATTGATGTTGTAGATTGGTCATTACCAACAAGAGAATTTTACAGAAAAGATTATGTTTGTAGAATTATTCCAGAATACTTATGGTATAAGAAAGGAATTACTTGGGGACTTATAACATCCAGCTTACCAAGTTTTAGGATACTTCCAGAGGAGGCTACTTTTGATGTTGGAGGGTCATCGGTTTTCTTTAAAGATTATGAAAACTATAATTACTTTTTAGGTTTGTTGAATAGCAAAGTATTTTTAAGCGTTGTTAAAATGCTTAATCCCACATTGAATTTTCAAGTTAAGGATATCCGTTCTATGCCGATTATTATTGAAAACGAAAAAGTGGTAAATGATATAGTAGAGGACACAGTACTGCATTCAAAAAAAGACTGGGATTCATTTGAAACATCTTGGAATTTCAGGAAACATCCGTTGTTATCATATTCATCAAATACAATATCAAATGCATATGATGAATGGAAAAATGAATGTGATGAACGTTTTAATCAGCTTAAAGCAAATGAAGAGAAATTGAATTGTATCTTTATTGATATTTATGGTTTACAAGATGAATTGACTGCAGAAGTTGAGGATAAAGATATAACTGTTCATAAGGCAGATTTGCAGAGAGATATTAAGAGCCTGATTTCTTATGCTATCGGTTGTATGTTTGGACGTTATTCTTTTGATGATGAAGGAATTGCTTATGCAGGTGGAAAATGGAATGATAGTAGATATAAAACTTTTCTGCCAGATTATGATAATTGTATACCAATTACGGATGAAGAATATTTTTCGGATGATATTGTTGCTCGTTTCATTGAATTTGTAAAAATAGTTTATGGTGCTGATACACTGGAAGAAAACCTTGATTTTATCGCTAAAGCATTAGGTAATAAAGGAGATACTTCTAGAGAAATAATACGTAACTATTTTCTAAGAGATTTTTATGCAGATCATTTGAAAATATATCAAAAACGTCCTATTTACTGGATGTTTGATAGTGGTAAGCAGAATGGATTTAAAGCACTTATTTACATGCATCGATATGATGCTGACACAGTCGGCAGAGTAAGAACTGATTATCTGCATAAGGCGCAAAAGTATGTAGAAACTGCAATGCAAAGTGCTCAGTATACGATTGATAATGCAACATCTTCATCAGAAAAGTCTAAAGCTACAAAGGCAGTAGCAAAGTACACAAAGCAGCTTGCAGAGATGAAGATATATGACGAAGCAATTGCTCATGTAGCCAATCAGAGAATCGAGATTGACTTGGATGATGGTGTAAAGGTGAATTATGCGAAATTTCAAGGTGTGGAAGTGGCACAGGAAGGTAAGAAGGCATTAAAAGTAGATTTGCTGGCTAAAATATAAGAAAGATACTTTTGCTTTTATCTAGAAAGAGAGTTTATTATATGACATTGTAAGAACGAGATTACACAATATTTTTAAATGACGAAGAGCGAGCAGCTTTTGAATTAGAAGAAAAAATAGAAAATCGAAAAGGTGTGAAAAATAATAGGGAATTCCCTCGATTTTCACATCCAGATGAATCAGTAAGAGAGTTTATTTGGCATAGAAGATCGTTGTTTCCGAATAATTACTTGCATTTATTGGAATATAAAAAACTGAATTTTGATGATGAAGCAGACCAATATCATGATGTGATTTATAAGGCGAAGAATGAGCAGGAAATACAACAGTATATAAAACAGAATCGTAAATGGTTTATACCTGGTTCGATATTTCTTGATTATAATTTTGGACACCATGATGCGTATTTATTTCCAGAACAGAAATTAGGAAATGAATATGCTGTAGATTATATGTTATTGGGTAAAAATTCAGATGGATATAGTATTGTATTAGTGGAATTTGAAAAATCAGATACACCATATTGCCGTTCAACAGCTAATATTGAAAGCGAAAGTGTGAAAGAGGGACTTGCTCAGATTAAAGATTGGCAAAGATGGATGCTTAAAAATCAAGATTATTTTATGAGAAACATAGGATTAACTCAGAAGGGAATTGATATACCAATCTTCCGTATTTTTTATTATTTGGTAGTCAGTAGAAGAGATTATATGAATGATATAGCTCATGATATGAGAAGTCAGACAATGTACGATATGCGTAATCTTAAAATAGTTACTTTTGATAGATTGGAAGAAAATGTTAGGAAGCTGGCAAATAATCATTCATGGTAGGAGGTTTTTATAAATGAAACAGGAAATATTGAATGAATTGAACCTTGGAGAAAATCATGAGCGAGAATGCAAACTAGCAACAGGTGGACTGCCTGAGAGCATATGGGAGACTTACTCTTCTTTTGCAAATACAAATGGTGGCACGATTCTGCTTGGAATAAGGGAACACAGAGATTCTTTTACAGTTGAAGGACTGACAGATAAGCAGATTGTTAAATATCAGAAAGACTTTTGGAGTACATTGAATGACAGGAATAAGGTGTCAAAGAACATCTTACTAAATCATCATGTCAAACCTGTGGTTATTGAAGGAAAGAAAATATTAAGAATTGATGTACCTGCGGCAGACAGGCATGATAAGCCGGTCTATATCGGGACAGATCCGATGAAGGGCACTTATAAAAGAGATTATGAAGGCGATTTTCTTTGTACCGAAGAGGCTGTCCGTGCGATGTTTGCAGACCAGAGAGATGTATCTGGTGATGTGGAAGTGCTTGACGAGTTTGGATTGGATGTGCTGAATCAGGATACTATAAAGGGCTATAGAATCATTTTTGAACAGCTTCACAGTGCACATCCTTGGAATGCTCTGGAAAATGATGAGTTCCTTATGAAATTAAGGGCAGCAGCGAAGAATAAGAATGGTACATTATCTCCAACGATAGCAGGACTATTATTCTTTGGAGAGGCTTATCATATTACGGAGATTTTTCCGAATTATTTTCTTGATTATCGTGAGGAATGTGATGACAAAGCTGTACGTTGGTTATTTCGGACACATTCAAACGAAGGTGATTGGAGCGGCAATATATATGACTTTTTCTGCAAGGTGCGTACCAGAATGGATGATGATGTAGCAGTTCCGTTTGCTAATAGACGAGATGGATATCGTGTAGACAGAGTGGATGTGCATGATGCATTGGAAGAAGCATTGGCAAATGCACTGGCACATGCCAATTATTATGGCAGAAGAGGAATCCTTGTTGTTAAAAAAGGTAAGGAACTAAGTATTTCTAATCCCGGTACTATCAGGGTGACGAAAGAGGAATTTTATGCAGGTGGCAATAGTGATCCAAGAAATCCGAATATCTTAAAGATGTTTGGGTTTGTAAATGTCGGTGAGCGTGCCGGAAGTGGTGTCGATAAGATTATGACAGCATGGGCAGAACAAAATTGGAAGAAACCGGAATTTGATTTCTCAGAGCGCAATGACAGGGTAACATTAAAGCTTGAAGTTGGACAAGTGGTATATATTCCGGGAGCCGCTGATATCAGAAATGAAAATACAAATCAGGAAAAAGCAACTGCTATATCAAAAGAAGATAAAATACTTGAGTATATCAGGCAGAATGGAAGTATTTCTTCTCAAAAAGCTGCTGATATAGGTGGATATAGGTCAAAGACAGGGGCAAGAAAATTGCTTGATAAGATGATAGAAAAAGGATTGATTACGAAGACTGGAAATGGACCGGCAACTAAATATATGTGATTTAGAGGTTGCCTTACGATTTATCGAACACTTTATTGAACACTATCGGACACTTTTGGGGTTATCGGATACAAAGTGTTCGATAAGTGACCGATAGTGACCATTTATCGGACACTTATTAGTATAGGCTGAATAAAAATATTTGTGCAGAGACTATCTGCACAAATGGATTAGAAGGTGAAATATGGATTTACAAAACATACAGGAGCAATTAAATACAGAATTTGCCAAGTCAGAGACAAGAATCATATTCTGGTTTGATGATAAAGGTGAATACGAGGATGAGGTATCGGAACTGCAGCTTGGTGATGTAAAGCTGCACATTCTTGATGGTACAAACTGGCTTTATTCAAAATATTTATTAAACGAACAAGATAAAGAGAGTAAATATCTTGTCTATGCAGCCTTTGCAAAGCCAAGTGATGCAGAGAATCCCCTCGCAGATATGTATTATTACTCAACACCTTATTATACTGATAGAGTATCGCAGATGTCTCAGGAGATTGGCATTGATAATCGCTTTAAAGAGCATTTATCACAGTATGGCAATTTTTGGAAGAATAAGCATCGTATTGAGAAGTTCAAGGAACTTGGAATTGACCATTACAATGCTCAGACAATTGATATTGGTTTGATTGCTGTACTCACGGATGTAAAGACTCCAAATTTTGAGGAAGTAGTTAAGCAGATGATGCTCGGTGACAATGCGAAGTATTTTAAGGCATTGGATGATAATGGATTGACAGATAAGTTCTGGGAACTTTGCGAAAAATTCTTTGGATATAAATCTGAAAAGCCGAATATAGATAATTTGTCTGCTTGTATGATATTAACTTATGCATCATCTACATTGAAAGCTACTGTTCCGGAAGCAATGAGGACTTATATTCTTAAGAAGCGTAATGATGTTGTGGTCTTTATCCGTAATATCATGGACAATGTGAATTATCAGGATGCCTATGACAAGCTGGTAGAAAGAGTAGATAAATCGTTGCGTTTTGTGACAAGAATACAGGATGGATTAAAGAAAGATGTGGGGAAGAAAAAAGATAGTTCTCTCCAGTTGACGGACGTTTTCGCTTGTGATGCGTTTGCCGGGTTAGATGACATTATTATTGACTGGGCATTGGAACAGTTAAATGATGAGATTTTAGATGCACAGATTGATGGACTTAATATTGCTCAGATAGCTGACCAGAGAATGTCTAAGGCATATCATTATAGCGAAAGATACAAGAATGAATATACGACTATCAAGTATGCATATTTGATGATGAAGTCCGTATCACTTATGGAGTTTTCAAGTGATATTAAGACATTGGTTGCAAATTATCAGAAAGAGTCATATCTGATAGATTCATATTATAGATGGTTTTATTATGCATTTGACCAGATTGAAGATAACAGTAAGTTCTTTGATGTAAGACAGAGAGTAGAGAATATATATGCGAATACATATTTGCAGAAGATAACACCGAAGTGGAATGAGAATTTCACAAATGAGGTAATGAATGTTACAGACCTGCCGAAGCAGGAAGATTTCTATAAGCATTATCTTAGAGGTTATGATGGAAAGCAGAGAGTCATTGTTATTATTTCAGATGCATTCCGGTATGAGTGTGCAAAGGAACTTTTCGGTAGATTGGAGTTGGATGAGAAGTGTACACCAAAGATGGAGTGTATGCTTAGCTGCCTGCCTTCTGTTACATCAGTAGGAATGGCAAGTCTGCTTCCACATAAAGAGATGCAGGTGGATAGCAGCTTGAATGTGACCGTTGATGGACAGGCATGTGCAAGTATGGAGCAGAGAGACAAGATACTGAAATCTTATAATGAAAATAATGTGGCATTGTCATTTGATGAAGTGGCAAATGCTAATCAGGTTCGAATCAGGGAGTTGATTCAGGGCAAGAATATCGTGTACATCTATCACAATCAGGTGGATGCAAGAGGTGACAAGCCTGCAAGTGAGAATGAGGTATTCAATGCTTGCACAGAGGCTATAGAAGAGATACATAAGTTGGTTAAGAAACTGACTGGTTATGTATCAGCACCAAAGTTTTTCATAACTGCAGATCATGGATTCTTATATAAGAGAGACAGATTACAGGAGTTTGATAAAGTTACATATCCAAAGGACAAATGCCTTTATATAAACAAGAGATTCCTTATTACAGAAGATGCAGTAAATGAGCAGGGAATCATGGCAAGAACGATGGCATACCTTAGTAAACTCTATGTAGATACTCCAGTAGGAGCAGATATTTTCAAAGTTGCCGGAGGTGGACAGAACTATGTACATGGTGGTACGTCCTTGCAGGAGATGATAGTTCCGGTCATTGAACTTACAACGAATACCAGAGGCGTGGCATACGATTATGTGGATGTTGTCCTTACATCTGTTACCCGTAAGGTGACAAACCTTATCACATACTTTGATTTCATTCAGACAGAGAAAGTCACAGACACCATGAAAGCAAGAAGTATCGTGGCTTACTTTACTACGGAAGATGGCGAAAAGATTTCATTTGATGTGCCGATGATTGCCAATAGCAGGGAAGATGCACCGGAGAAGAGAACATTCCACGAGAAGTTTACTTTGAAATCAAGAGAATATAAGTATGGTGATAAGTATTATCTTGTATTGGCGGATGCAAATGACGAGAAGAATATCTTGCAGCAGTATGAGTTTATGATTGATATTGCGTTTGTGGATGATTTTGGATTTTAAGGAGGAAAAACTTTGGAACAGGTAAATGTAAATGGACCGAGTGAAATAAAGCCTAATTTGAGTGCGAATACCTTGTTTCATTTTATGCCAAAAGCGAGATTTTTGTATAAGGCATTAGAGGTAAGGGCATTATTTCCAAGGTATTGTAGAGAAAATATTACATATTTGAATTTGCAGGTAAATGATCATAGATTGATAGAAGTAGCTTATCCTGAAAAGTGCTTTTGTGATATTCCGTTGCATGAGGTGTGTGATCATACCCAAAAATATGGTGCATTTGGGATAGGTTTTAGAAAAAGCTGGGGAATAGAAAAAGGACTCCAACCAATACAATATGTAAATGAAAATTCAAATTTAATAAAAGATTTTCAAAAGGTATTTAGAAGAGCAACAGAAGTTACGGACGAGAATGAAATTGCACAGTTTTTGAGTAATTATTTAGTAGCGTATATGTTGTATATAAAACCATTGACAGGAGAAAATCAAAATCGAATCACAAATGAAATGGAGAATATATATTTACCAGACGAATTTGAATGGAGATATGTTCCTGATTTAGAATCTAAGGAGATGGATTCAATATTATTTGATAATGATATATGCAAGAAGGATGATAATCATGTATTGTTGATTGATAAATATAATAATGCATTGGAAAAATTAGAATCTACTTGGTTAAAGTTTGAGTATTCTGATATTAAATATATAACTGTTGAGAATTATACAAACAGAGAAGAACTTATTAATATGATACAAAATATTGACAGGTTGGATGAAAAGAATAAGTTGTTACTCATATCTAAAATAATAGTATTAAGTGAAGCAAAGGAGGATTTTTAATGTTAGGAAATTTTAAAAAATTGTTTATTGATAAACCGAGTACTAATGTAAATCTTCCTTTTGGGATATTAGAAGCATTAAATTACAATTTGCCAGAAGGTTTTTCATATACTGATATTGGAAATGGTTTTTGCAAATTAATGATTCCTGAAGGAGCACAGATTAAAGGACGGCTTAGATTAGATGGTGCATCTTTGGAAAATTTACAAAAATGCAAAAATTTTAATGATTTAGTAAGCTATGCAATAAATATTCAAAAGCCAATACAGTTGCTTCCTTCAGAAGATGGATTCTATTATTTAAATGATAATCCATTTACATATGAGCAGTTTATTAAATCTCCATTAAAAGATATAGAATTAAAAAATGGAGTAATACAGTATATTCCACCTGAATTTAATTATGAACTTAAATTGCCAATTTCTGCTGAGGGTAAAGAAAATTTGGTGATTTTGAAAAGAGTTCCTTTTGATAGTTTAAATCAACTGAAGTTCGTTAGTAAGGAAGATACAGGGTTTGTTATATCGGTATTTGCTAGTGTTGAATCTCCAACAATGAAAATAAGTGTGATGACAGATTTTAGTAATGCTGGAAGTGTACAAAATGTATGTAATAGTATTTTTTGGTTTAATGCCTTTGCCCAAGGTAAACTTAAAATATTTGGCGAATTGGTTAATGAAAATAATGAAGCAAATCTTACACCATATGATGATGATACGATAGCATTTTGGAGACAATTGTATGATATCGAAAAAATTTTTGGGGTGTCTTTTGATGTATCAAATGGGGTATATGATAGGGATGTTATAAATGTTAGAGAACTATATCGTTCAATAGTAGAAAAAAAACCTTTTAGGAAAGATGAGACGATAACTTGCCTTTCGGCATTTGATGAAAGTAAATCAATAGATGAAATGAAAGAATATATTGGAAAAGAGTTGTTCTTTCGATTCTTAAAAGAAGAAAAAAAAGTTGTAATGGGAGTTCAACTGGAGGTAGTAGGAGTTAAATATATATATGGAACAAAAATCAAATCTTTTCATTATGAAGATGAGTCACGAAAATATTGTTTAGAGTTAGAACCAACCTCAAATATTGTACCATATACAGCAACCCAATATTTCATAACCAAAAAAGAATTAGATATATTCTTAAAAAATGAAAATTCATACAACAAATTATTTGAGAAAGCTACTCATATTCAAGTAGTAGAGGAGGCTTAGAAATGAATGAATCAAGAAAATTATCAGATTCCGTGAGTGAAACCGGCGATAGACGAGATATTATCAAGCAAAAGCTCCGCCAATATTATGATGGTCGCATTGTCCGCAAGGATTTAACAAAGTCAATCCGAGAAGGAGCAAATGTACCGGTATATGTACTGGAATATCTTCTCGGACAGTATTGTAATTCTGATGATCCAGAAATTATTGACGAGGGAGTAGACAATGTGAAGCGTATTCTGCGTGATAACTATGTTCGCCCGGATGAAGCACAGAAGATATTGTCACTTCTTCGAGAGAGAGGAAGCTATACAGTCATTGACAGGATTACAGTAGTGCTCAATACTAAGGAAGACAGATATGAGGCAACATTCTCTAATCTTGGAATTAAGAATATTCCTATCAGTGCTGATTATGTGAAGGATTATGACCGTCTGCTTTGTGGGGGTATCTGGTGTATTCTTCAGCTCGACTATGAGTTCATTGAGGAAGATAAGAAGAATACACAGCCTATCCGTATCAGAAAGCTTACACCGATTCAGATGCCCCATGTGGATATGGATGAGGTAAAGAATGGTCGTAAGGCATTTACCAAGGAAGAGTGGATGGATATTCTGCTTCGTTCTACTGGTATGGAACCGGACAAGCTTTCTGACAGAGCTAAATGGTTATTGATTGCCCGTATGATTCCACTTGTTGAGAACAACTTTAACATGTGTGAATTGGGCCCTCGTTCTACAGGTAAATCATACATATATGAGCAGATTTCTCCAAATAGTATCCTCGTTGCCGGAGGACAAACAACAGTTGCCAATCTGTTTTATAACATGTCTAACAATACAGTAGGTCTTGTCGGAATGTGGGATGTTGTAGCATTTGACGAGGTTGCCGGTATCAAGTTTAAGGATAAAGATGGTATCCAGATTATGAAGGGATACATGGCATCAGGTGCATTTTCTCGTGGCAAGGCTGAGATACAGGCAAAAGCATCTATGGTTTTTGTAGGAAATATCAATCAGAGTGTTGAGACATTGCAGAAGACATCAAGTCTGTTTGATCCATTTCCTCCTGAAATGGGTACTGATACTGCTTTCCTTGACCGTTTTCATGCATATATACCTGGATGGGAGATTCCTAAGTACAGACCGGATTCATTTACAAATGATTATGGATTTATCACAGATTATCTGTCCGAGTTTATGCGTGAGCTTCGTAAGGATAATTACAGCAATATAGCAGAGAAGTATTTCAAATTAGGAAATAATTTAAATCAGAGAGATGCAATTGCTGTTCGTAAGCTGATTTCCGGATTTATCAAATTGATTTATCCGGATGGAGAAGTCAGCAAGGATGAAGTTGCAGAGATTATGGATATTTCACTTGAACTTCGTAGACGAGTAAAAGAGCAACTTAAGAAGATTGGTGGAATGGAGTTCTATGATGTGAACTTCTCTTACATAGATAATGATAGTTTTGATGAGCATTTTGTATCTGTACCGGAGCAGGGCGGTGGAAAGATGATACCTGAAGGTATGGGCAAGCCGGGATGCTTATATACAGTATCAAAGTCAAAGACTGGAATGATAGGCTGCTATCGTCTGGAAACACAGATGATGCCGGGAAATGGAAAGCTGACTTGTACAGGTATTGGTTCCGGAAAAGAGCCAAAGGAAGCAACCAATACAGCATTTAATTATTTGAAAGCTAATGGTAATGCAATATCTGGAAATATCAGTACAACAACTAAGGATTACATCATCAATTATCAGGATATGCAGGGACTTGGTATGACGGGAAATCTTGCACTTCCTACATTAATTGCTATTTCATCGGCAGCACTTAGTAAGCCTCCAATCAGCAGTCTTGCAGTACTTGGTGAGATTAGTATCGGTGGAACACTTATTAAGGTAGAAGATTTAGCAAGTACATTGCAGGTGTGCCTCGATAGTGGAGCTAAGAAAGTACTTCTTCCAATCACATCGGCAGCAGACCTTGGCACGGTGCCATCTGACTTAGTTGGAGCATTTAGTCTGATATTTTATTCATCTCCGGAAGAAGCTGTATATAAAGCACTGGGCGTAGAGTAAAGAAGGTGATGAGTTATTTTTGAGCAGGATTTTGAAGCAATGCTTCGACAGTATGAAAATTCAATAGATGATAAGCGACAGTTTACTGCATTGGTAAAAGATATATTTCCGGAATAGGCAAAGAATATCAATCTGATTCTTATGGCATACAACATGGGAATTTGGAACAAAGTATTTCATTAGGATATGATATAGAAAAGATATTGAATGAGTGTAAAAAACATACAAATCAAAGAAGTGATGAAGAAATGATTATAATGCCATATTCTTGGGAGAAAGAAATTCATTATAAGGATTAGAAAATTATGGCAGAAGGTGGAGATCGTAGATGGCTCAAAAAACCATATGGCCGCGGAAAGAAGTGTTGTATTTTGTCGAAAAATATGTTATTTTAATCTAAACAGACAAAATTTCACTGTACGCAAGAGAGAAAGCGAGAGATTTTCCATATGAAACGGAATACCAGACAGCTGTTTTTAATGATTTTTGTATTTGCTATTATTGCAGCAGCTTATTCCTGCCGAATGCTTGCCAAATTTGATATTGGCGGTGTTTATATGAACTATATCCGTGCTGCACTTTATCTGTTGCTGTTTGCTCTGTGGGGATATTCCCTTGATTGTCGTATCATACAGACGCAGGCGTTGCACTGTATGCGGCTGACAGCTGCCTTGATGTTGGTGTGGCTTGTTCTGCGTACACTGAAATACGAGGTTGTTACCGATATTACGGTGGCACGGTATATCTGGTATCTTTACTATCTGCCAATGCTTTTTATACCATTGTTTGGAGTGTATATTGCATTGTCTCTCGGAAAATCAGAAAAATATAGACTGACCGGAAGGGTAGTTGCTCTTGCAGCCATTCCGGCCATATTGTTTTCGCTGGTGATCACCAATGATCTGCATCAGCAGATATTTGCATTTAACAGCGGTATACCGGGCAGACCGGACAATTATTCATATCATCACCGCTATTTATATTTCATCTGTCTCGGATGGATGGTTGGCTGTATGATTTTTTCGCTTATCCACCTTTTAAATAAAAGCCGGATTAAGAACGGTGGGAAAAAACCACTGATGCCGTTTATTATAGGCTGCATAACGATACTGTACGGAATTTTATATTTGACGGGCCTGTCGGCTGTACGATGGTGGTTTGGCGACATGAACGTGATGTTCTGCCTGTTATACGCTGCGATATATGAGAGCTGCATACGCTGCCGGATGATACAGTCCAATACCGGTTATGTTGAACTTTTTGAGGCATCGACACTCGCAGCCGTTATTATGGACCGCAGCGGGAATGTAGTTATCCGCTCCCATGCCGCAGATGAAGATATGATATGTCCGCAGGACGGAACCCAGATTATCCGCCCGGACGGAACCCGTATCTCCTCAGCACCGATTAACGGCGGATACGTCGTATGGAAAGATAATGTGCGCCCATTGACCGAACTGCGTGCACAGTTGAGTGAGAATAAGGCTCAGATCAAAAATAACAAAGAAAAATTGCATGAAGCATATCTCATACAGAAAAAACTGCATGAGCTGACCGAGAAGCGACGTATTTATGATAAACTGGATTTAATGTATGGGGATCAGATAAACAGAATAGGACAGCTTTTGAAACAATGTGAGAATACGGAAACCGATGAAGTACATAACATATTGAAGAGGATTCTTCTGCTTGGTACGTACATAAAGCGCAGTGCCAATCTGTATTTTCTCAGTCTGGAACATGAACTGTTGTCACAACAGGATATCCGGCTGACGGTAGATGAAGCCATGAGAGTAATGAACGTCTGCGGTACGGAATGCAGTGTGGTCTATTATATGACAAAACCAATGCATTCGGAAGAGGTGATGCGGCGGTTCAATCTTTTGAAGACTGTCGTGGAAACAGCGGTAGATGGGCTGAATTCCATATTTATCTGTCTGTCGGATGATGAGATGGATCTGTCAGTGGAATGTGATGTTGATTTGTCTTTGGTCATTTCTTCAGATGTAACAGTTAAGCAGGAGGACGGATTGTGGCTTGTCCGCACACCGGTAGGAGGTATGAATGATGAGTAGATTGAAACATGTAGGTTTTAACGCTATTAAGGAGAGTTTTGACCGGCTTCCAACTGCCGTATGTTTTTTTGACCGCATGGGCATTATTGTTCTATGCAACCGTCAGATGTATCAGCTGAGCCGGTATCTGCTTGACAGTGATATGCAGTACTATGGTGAGATTAAAGAAGCACTGTCTGATCCTCCGAAAGGTATCAGACAGGTTCCGGATATAGAGAATACATATCTTTTCCCGGACAAGACTGTATGGAGATTTGAAAAAACAGAGGTCACCGACAGGTACGGTGAGAGCTATATACAGCTGACGGCTGCGGATGTCACCGAATTGCATCGCGTGTTGGTACAGCTTGCCGATGATAGTAAGAAACTGGACGAAGATTCTGAAAAGCTGAGGTGTCTTGCAGATAATGTCGGTGCACTGGCACAGGAAAAAGAAAGACTTGCCGCGAAATCTGCCATGCATGACAGCCTGGCTGCGTGTATCACATTGACCAGGCAATATATAACAGGTGAGATGGTTGGCATTGATTCAGATGTTGTGTGTCAGGAATGGGAGAAGACCATAGCCTTCCGTGATTCAGTCAGTCTTCCGGAGAAAACAAAACTGTTTGACAATGCAAAGACCAGCGGAGTGACTGTGAGGATACGAGGTGAAGAACCGGCGGCAGGATGCGCGGAATTGATGTATATAGCCATGCAGGTGTGTCTGAATAATGCTATTCAGTATGCCAATGCCACAGAGATTCTGGCAAATATCTGGAAAAACGAAACAAGTTATACTATTATAATACGCAATAACGGCAAACCACCTAAAAAGAAGATTACAGAAGGCGGAGGACTTACTAATCTGCGTCATCGGATCGAAAACCATGGCGGCAGGATGACAGTACAGAGTCTACCGGAGTTTTCTCTGGTGATTGAATTACCAATATCAGAAAATTCAGGAGGTGTATAAAATATGAGTACGAGGAAAATATTGATTGTTGAAGACCAGGCACTGGCGAGAGCATACCTGTGCTCTTGTGTGGAAAAATGTAAGGATTGCGAGGTTGCGGGAACACTGGCCCGTGCCGATGCAGCGCTTTCCGGATGCGGAGAGAGCCGTATCGATCTGATTATAATGGATATATGCACTGAAAGCGACTCAGACGGCCTGATTGCTGCCGAATCAATTAAGAGGGTATATCCAAGGATAAAAATCGTTATGGTGACCTCCATGTTAGAAGGACGATTTCTGGATCGTGCAAGGAAAATAGGAGCGGACAGCTTCTGGTATAAGGATTCTCCATCCGGAGACCTTGTGGGTGTTATTGAAGGTACCCTTTCCGGCATGCATTTCTGGCCGGACAGTGTGCCGAGTGTCAAACTGGGGAATACACTTTCCTGTGAGTTGTCCGAGCGTGAGATAGAGACCCTGCAATTGCTGTGTGAGGGGAAAACCAATGCTGAGATTGCACTGAAACTGAATGTGGCGGAATCAACTGTGCGTACATACATCAACCGTATGCTGGAAAAGACCGGTTATGAGAATCGCAACAGACTGATGATTGCGGCTGTTGGCAAAAGGATGGTCGTACCCGGCTGCTGGCTTGATGAACAGAATGAAACATGAAAATGTCTGGCGAATTAGATGACTATAATGTATACATTTAAAGCTGCCCTGCTTATTGCAGAGTGGCTTTTATTATAATACAGCCTGTAATTGTCCTCACTTCTGAGGACAGACAGAGCTGTTTTTATTTGATACAATAAAACCGTAAAGTTAGATGAAACAGATATATCACAAGGAGGAATGGTTCGATGAAAAAAATTGTAGTTGACATGCAGAATTTTCTGTTCGGTGATTCCATAGCAGCCGCATTCAAAAATTCTGACTATGACATCGACGTGATTCGTGCGGAGTCTCCGAAAGATACCATCGAACTATGCCGAGTGTACCAACCGTTTGTCCTTGTAATGGAGGTTACCGCTTATACACCCTGGCTGTTCGACGAAAGGTTGAAATTGCGGGATGAGGTGAAATCGATATGTCCTGACTGCAAAATTGCCCTGATTGTGGATTCCAATACTGAAAAGCAGGCAGCGAAGGACATTCGTGAAGCAAAAAAACGCGGTATCATTGACCAGTTTTTCTATGGCTCGATGACATCAGAATATCTGATGGATCAGATTTATGCGATGTGAAACCGCTGCAAGGAAAATATTGGTAAAATCAACTTTAAAGCCGGAGAGAAAGTCTCTCCCTATCCGGTCACAACTAAGCGAGGCTGTGGCAGGGTATGTAACAAAATGCCCCGCAAATAAAACAGAAAAGGAGCTTGCCTATGAACAAGCGAATTACATCTATACTTCTTTGTTTTGTTATGGCTTATGCAATGTTCGCGGCTGCAATGCCGACATTTGCGGCCGGAGGAACCTGCACTTATACAATTGAAGCTGACAAAACAACAGCAGTACCTGGTGATACCATCAATTTCACCATCTATATGCAGCAAACCGGAAAACAGAACACAATGGAAGGAACACTTGTTATTCCATCAGGTTTGACTTTTGTTGACGGCAGTGGAGTGCTTGAGACCGGTATCAAGGAAACGCTTGGTTGGGATTCAGTAGACTGGACTCCGGTTCCTAATATGATTCTGAATGGATATGGTGCCGAGTCATTTACCGGAACAGGTAAAATCGCACTGATGAAATTCCAATGCACCGTAGACAGTACTGCAGCAGCAAATGATTATGATGTTACAATGATTGACCTCGTAGCTGACGATGAGACCTATAACCCTAAAACATTTAGCTGTGTTCCTGCAACGATTACCGTCATTAAACCGGCAGAAAGTATTTCACTTAATATGAGTGAGCTGACCCTGTACGCTGGTGAAGAAGAAACAGGTCTTATAGCTAATGTTGCACCGGCAGACTGTACCGAAACAGTAGTCTGGTCTGTTGACAAACCGGAGGTTGCAACAGTTGACCCTGCCACAGGTAAAATAACTGCAATAGCCCCGGGTGAAGCAACCGTTACCGCAAAAGCCGGTACCAAAACAGCAACCTGCAAGGTTAAAGTAAATTGTACACATTCGTTCTCAGTAGTTGATGCGAAAGACTCAACATGTACGGACAGAGGATGGGATTCTTATATCAAATGTATCATCTGCGATAAAATATTTGATATGAGTGATAATCCTATTGCTGAAATTCCATACAGGGCGCTCAATGACAATCATGATTTTGATACTTCCGAATGGGGATATAAAGAGGCAGACGGCCATGCCCATGTATGCAGACGTAACGCTGCACATCATGATGAAATTCAGCCGCATATACCGGATCATGAAGGTGGAGCAACTTATGATTATGCTGTAAAATGTACTGCCTGCGGTTATGTGATTGAGCCACAGCTGGTTGAAGGCAAGATTAATGTTGAAGTTCCTTTTAAGGTTACTGTAAAGAAGACCGGTGAAATGGATCCGGGCAAAGAAGTTTTCAAATTCGTTGTTGAGAATTTCGGCGCGCCGACGGAATATGTGCTGGTACAGGATACAGTTGAGACTGAGGGCGAAAAGACTTATGAAGGCAAATTAATATTTACAATTGATAAATATGATGCCGGCAATTTGTCAGAGGGATTTGTCATACGTCAGGTCAAGGGCGATGCAAAAGGCTGGACATATGATGAGACCAAGTTCTATGCAATACCGATATTTGTAGACAGTTATACCAATGTTGGAGGCTGGACTTTCTGCTCAATCGATGAAAACGACGAGCTGGATCATAACAATCCTCTGGATGGAATTGGATTCACAAACAGCTATAATGCTGAGAAACCGGTTACACCGGATGCTCCTCCGAAAACCGGAGGCAGCAGCAAAACAATACTTTGGATTGGTTTGGTGACTATAGCCGGAGCAGTTCTGGTTGGAAGCTCATTGTACTTTTTCAAAAAGAGAGCAGTTAACAGATAATATCTGAAATCCAATCAGAAAGAATCAGGCAAAGGGTGGGGCGGAAGCCATCTGCCTTCACCCTTTTGCTTTTCCAAAGGAAATCAAGTGATTGGTTTTTTTTTGGAAAAGTAATGTTACAAGTATACGGATCTGAAAACAAATGTATGTGTGAAGGAGGAAGTAAGATGAAAACAAGTAAACGAAAACGATGGCTCAGTTTATTGCTGGCAGTGATAATGACCATAGGCATACTGCCGTTGTCTATGTCGTCAGCCAGTGCAAAGAATGATGGCAGCAATGAAATCAGTACTTCTGACAAAGAAGTGCAGGCCACAGCTTGCAATGAGGAAGCACAAGTCGTTACTGCTGTATATCCCGAGTTAAGAAAACTGATAGAGGGAAAAGTGATAACACCCGGATTCCGCTATAAGTTCTATTCGGACGGCAGTGTGCATAAAATTCGAATCAGTTTACAAGAGAAGAATTATTATGAAAACACTACCCTGGTTGAAAGTCTTAAGAAAGAAAAGAATCTCGACCGGTATGTGGCATACTCAAGCGGCATCCTTCTGTATTGGACGCGATATGAGGATGATTTCTTTGATTTTTCGGAATTAAGTGGATGGCCTCTGACACTGATACTTTTCGACAACCAGAAGTATTCTGCTATTTACGCTCCCGGTGTCGACCTGAAAATCAGGGTTACCGATGACGTCAATGTCACCTTCCGCCACAGCACCCGTTATAAAAACAAGACCGGATTCTGTCCTAAGGAAGGTGCTACCGGTGCAGTTATTGATTTGGCGAAGTCAGAGGGCAATTTGGGAAGTAGTGGTTCATTTGAATTGTGCGGATACGGAAGCCTTAGAATCATCACGACACAATCCCCCCAAAAAACAAGTCCCGATTATGCAATCGTGGCGAAAAATACAGTAATAGGGGAAGATGCGGGTCTGGCTATCAGCTGTGGCAATAAATACAGAAACGTCGTCTCGCTGATTCCAACGGTTGCACTCACTATTGATACCACCAATAATATCTATCTGGCTATACATAACAATATAGCCAATGCCGCCGCGTGGGGCTGTCATATGAACAACCTTAAAATCCTTAATGCAAAGAAGATATCTGTTGGCGTAGATCGTGGCATGGACAAATTGATAATCTTCGGTAATAACGGAGAAACCGATCCGGTGAAGGTGTTTAAGTATTATAAGAATAACGGTAAGATTGGCAGTGAATGGTATGCAAGAGGAAACACCGATAGTGAAGGCAACTATAGTTTTACCATAGATCATAGCAACGATGTACCGCGTCTGCGTTACAGTCTCAACAATCAGATATTACAGAAGGGCAAACTGGTGGAAGGGCTGGAGGCCGGCCTGGGATATGAAATCTCTGCGGATGCCACATATGTGCCTCAATGGATGCAGAAGCTAAAGGATGCCGGCAGATTGGAATTCTATTTCTTTGTCCGCCTTCGTGAACCCGGAACGGGCAAATATGAGGCTGCTTATCTGGATGATTTTTATGTGGACAGAACCGGAAGACATACGATAGAGTTCGTATGGATCTGTATGCCGGCAAAAGATCCGGACAGGACTATTTTTGAATCGACGAGAGAACTGAAAGATTGTGAACTCTTTAGCATGAATTACCTGTATTATGATGTCAGTTACTACGAAGTGTTGATGGAGAATTCAGTCAGCGGCACCCGCTATATATGGAATATAAAATTTCAGCAGGATGGTGGCGAGTTTACTGAAGCAACCAAAGACAACCACAGGATATCATTTCAAACTGATACATTATCCAAATGTTATACCCGCAGTCAACATGACATCCCATCCGAGTGGTATTACAATTCTGGCAGTGACACTTATACCATGGGATTCTGGGTATATGCACGGCACGGATATCAATTCGCCGGACAGGTTGAATCGGTATCCGGCACAGTAAGTGTGAATGTAGAGCATACAGAAGTTTCGTATAAGGATGTGAATGATAGTAATGACAGCATTTATATCGAACTCGTGGCGAAGCGTAAGCTTACCGAAGTTCGAGGTACTTTAAAGGAGTTCCGGCTTGGTGGCGATACCTGGTATACGGAAATAGTATCGGATGCGCCGTCAAAGTATAAATTTAAGAATACGGTTGTATATGAAGCCATTGGCACATATGGTGTAGAGATCAGCATTATGAAAGAAGACGAACTATATTATGTGTATTTTGATGTCGATCCGGGGTATGGCTATTATCTCACAGATAACACACCGATAAAAGTGACATTACCTGAAGGATACAGAGCCAATGGGATGTTTGATAAGGCAGTTACATATAATGTAATTTATAAGGGTGACTGGTATTCTTATTCACCAATAAGTCAGAAGTACAGGATTGAAAATGTGCTGGAGGCTAACTGCGAGGGAAAGGAGTACGGCATCAATATTGACATAAAGGAACCTGTTCTGGGTGACCGCCCTGCTGCAAATGCCGGCTATGCTGCACCTACGAGAATTCCGGCAAACACAAAGGTGGTGTCGATGCAATGGCTGGGACCTGACGGCAAACCAATGGGAACATATGATAAATTTGAAGTAGGAAAATGGTATACCATAGATCTTAAGATTGCATTTGAGGGTGCCACAGAACATGGCCATGTATACCCGAAAAACAATAGAGATTTTGTGGTAAACAATAAGAGTGCAAATGCATGGCTGAACAATATGGACGTTAGTGATGGTTTCATCTGGCAGCTGTATGACTCCTATAAGGTGGAAGACCCAAATGCCCGCGGATCTGTTACCGGTACGGTAACGAGCTTTAACTCAAATACAGATACGGTTACAGTGCAACTGTTCAAAAGAGGATCGTCTACGGCAGCGTACAGCACAAGTGTGAAGGGAAATTCTGCCAGATATACTCTCTCAGGCATTGCTGCCGGTACTTACACCATGAAAGTGTCGAAGAAAAATCATGTCACACGGGAGTATGCGATTACAGTAGGAACCCAGTCGGTAACGCAGAATGTAAAAATACATCTGAAAGGCGATATCAACGGGGACGGCAAAGTCAACACCAGTGATGTAGGCAGGGCAAATGCCCATGCAAGAGGTACTTCCGTACTTAAAGGCAATGAATTCATCTGTGCCGATATTAACGGAGACGGTAGGATAAATACAAGTGATGTTGGTAAAATCAATGCCCATGCAAGAGGAAAGGATTTGCTTTGGTGATAATCAGAAAACGAAGAAAAAATATGCCCGCAGCGCTGTTACTTTGTGAAGTTATATTACTTATCTGTATTTTATGCGGATGCGCGGCGCTGCCGGGGAATAAAACATCAGACACAGAAGAGAACGTGGTTCCTGACGAAAGTACCATCGATGAAACGGATACCACCGAAGTGCATGATCCTGCTTTAACGGCATTGCAGGATGAAATAAATGAAAACGGCGGCATGGCAGGTATAGCCTTTATCGGATATGTCGACAGAGAGAGTTCGGAATTTGATCTGTGCACCTGTTTTACGGACAGCAAAACAGGGGTAAAATATCCGGTTCTGGCATCAGCACCGATTTACATAACAGAAGGACAGGAATTGTATGCAATTGTGCCGCCCAATGATAGAGGCGTGATAACGGTGTATATGTCTGCCATGACTGAAGACGGCGGATATGCGGATGGTAAGAGCAAGCCGCTGTATGTGGGAAATCCGGGTGATGCGCTCTTACTGCGGTGTAATTTCAGCGAAATATATTCCAATGTGTTAATTACCGTTACAGATGGCGGTGGAGCCATTGAGTTCCATCCATCACTATCTATGGAAAATGGGCACATACCGGGAATCACGGGAGTGTATGATTTCTCAATATATGAGAAATTACCTGACGAGCAGCCGGTTCAAAATGCTGAAGAAATCCTTATGAAGGTTGATGAAGTAAAAACAGCCATCAAACAAGGGATGAAGATTATGTACACAGGAGATACGCAGCTGATTGAAGGCAACACCTGTATGGTATTTGCTCTCGGTACTGACAGAGATGAGCAGTTTGTCAGAGAATATTATTACGGAGTATGCGGCAATCTTGTGTACGTATATGATGCTATAGATGATATATGGAAAATTGTTATTTAACGGCTTTGGCCGGTAAATATATTACAACTTGAAAGGAGCAATTATATTATGGGACTTATTAAAGCAGGTATAGGTGCGTTGGGAGGCACTCTTGCCGACCAGTGGAAAGAGTTTTTCTATTGTGAGTCAATGCCTAAGGAGGTACTTGTTACCAAGGGACAGAAGCAGATCAGCGGACGTTCCTCCAATACAAAAGGTAACGATAATATCATCTCCAACGGTTCAGGTATTGCTGTTGCCGACGGACAGTGCATGATTATCGTAGAGCAGGGCAAGATAGTGGAGGTCTGCGCAGAGCCAGGTGAATTTACATATGATACGTCAACCGAGCCGTCAATTTTCGCCGGAAACCTCGGCGAGAGCATAAAGCAGTCTTTTATGACCCTCGGTAAGCGATTTACTTATGGCGGAGATACCGGAAAGGATCAGCGAGTTTATTATTTTAATACGAAAGAGCTTATTGATAACAAATTCGGGACACCGAATCCTATTCCGTTCCGTGTGGTCGATTCCAAAATCGGACTGGATCTGGATGTATCCGTGCGCTGTTCCGGTGTCTATTCATACAAAATAGCCGACCCGCTTCTGTTTTATGCCAATGTCTGCGGTAACGTGGAGCAGGAGTATTGCCGCGAGGAACTGGACAGTCAGCTGAAAACCGAGTTCGTCAGTGCTTTACAGCCGGCATTCGGAAGGTTATCCGACTTGGAACTTCGCCCAAATCAGATAGTAACGCACAATACGGAACTTGAAAATGCCATGAACACGGCACTTTCCGAAAAATGGGGAAAATTAAGAGGATTAAAAGTTGTCAGTATCGCATTGGGATCGGTAACATTGCCGGAAGAGGATGCAGAAATGATTAAACAGGCTCAGCGTACGGCTATTATGCGCGACCCTACTATGGCGGCGGCAACTCTTGTCGGTGCACAGGCAGATGCCATGAAGGCCGCGGCATCCAATGAGGCAGGAGCCATGACCGGATTCATGGGTATGGGCATGGCTATGAACACAGGCGGTGCGATGAATGCACAGAACTTATTTGCAATGGGCCAGCAGGCACAGCAGCAGCCTTTTCAGCAGCAGCAGCCTGTTCAGCCACAGCAGGCAGCGGGCGGCTGGAGATGTACATGCGGTGCAGTAAACAATGGCAATTTCTGTCAGAACTGCGGAGCGAAAAAACCTGAAAATATAATGCCGTAACACGATGTTTGCGCGAAAGGAGTTGTTATCATGCAGACTTTGCAGGAATATAAATGTCCATGCTGCGGTGGTGCGATAGCTTTTGACAGTTCGCTCCAAAAGATGAAGTGTCCTTTTTGTGATACTGAATTTGAGATGGAGACACTCAAAGGTTATGATGCTGAGCTGCAGAAAGACCAACCCGATCAAATGGAGTGGGAAACATCAGCCGGCAGCAATTGGCAGGATGGTGAGACCGATGGCTTGCGCTCATATGTGTGTAAGTCATGCGGCGGAGAGATTATAGGCGATGCCAACACGGCAGCTACATCATGTCCATACTGTGATAATCCCGTAGTAATGATGAATCAATTCTCCGGGGCACTTAAGCCTGATCTTGTATTGCCGTTCAAGCTTGATAAAAAAGCTGCAAAGGCCGGGCTTATGAAACATCTGACCGGCAAGCGGCTTCTGCCTAAGATTTTTAAGGATCAGAACCACATCGATGAGATCAAGGGAATATATGTTCCGTTCTGGCTTTTTGATACGGACGTGGATGCACAGATACGTTATCGGGCAACCAAGGTGCGTGCCTGGAGCGACAGTGATTATAACTATACGGAAACCAGTTATTATATGGTACACCGTGGAGGCAGCATTGGTTTTGAGCATGTTCCGGTGGACGGCTCATCCAAAATGGCTGACGATCTGATGGAATCCATTGAACCTTATAATTTTGACGATGCATTGGAATTTCAGACAGCATATCTTGCCGGTTATATGGCAGATAAATATGATGTTACAGCTGAAGACAGCATCGGTCGTGCCAATGAGCGTGTCAAGCGCTCTACAGAGGAGTCATTTGCCGAAACAGTGCAGGGTTATACATCGGTCACAACGGAAAACAGCAGTGTGCAGTTTCATGGCGGCAAAGCCTGTTATGCCCTGTATCCGGTATGGCTGCTCAATACCACGTGGAACGGAAACAAATACACTTTTGCAATGAACGGACAGACCGGAAAGTTTGTCGGAGATCTGCCGGTGGATAAGGCAGCTGCGAAACGCTGGACATTTCTGCTGGCGGCTGTGTACGGAGCTGCGGTTTATGGTGTGGCGTGGCTGCTACATCTGATTGGACTGTTTTAAGCGAGGAGGGAACAGAATGAAAATAGTAAACAAAATATGTATGGTTCTGTCTGCTCTTGTGCTCTGTCTGTTTGTGGCAGTTCCGGCAGCCGCTGAAGATGCGGAAAATAAGAACCTTGTTGTGGATGATGCAGATCTGCTGACAGACCGCGAGGAAAAATCACTTCATGAGAAACTCGAAGAAATCTGTGTACGTCAGAAGATGGATATCGTTATAGTTACCACGAAAACGCTGGATGGTACTGCGCCGGCCGATTATGCCGATGATTTCTATGATTATAACGGTTACGGTTATGGCGAAAACCGGGACGGTTTGCTGCTGCTCATCAGTATCGATGACAGAGACTTGTACATATCCACTCACGGATATGGCATTACAGCTTTTACCGATGCGGGTATAAAATACATCGGCGATGAGATAAAGGAGAATCTGTCGGATGGCGATTATGCCGCCGCGTTTGACGACTTTGCAGGACTTTGCGATGATTTCATTACAAAGGCAAGGGCCGGAACCCCGTATGATTCCGGCAATATGCCAAAGAAACCGTTAAGCTGGGTATGGATACCGGTGGCGGTTGTAATCGGATTTATATTGTCCTTCATTACTGTGGGAAATATGAAGAGTAAGCTCAAAACCGTGCGCTTCCAGGCGGCGGCGAACAGTTATATGAAAGCAGAAAGTATGAATATTACCGAAAGCCGTGATTTATATCTGTATAGTGCAGTCACACGGACCGCAAAACCGAAAAACGATGATTCCGGAGGAAGCAGTACACATACATCTTCATCAGGGTCAACACATGGCGGCGGTGGAGGCAAATTCTGATGTATCCAGGTCGGCCGCATAAAAATAAAAATTACTTAAAGGAGAGATGATTTATGAGTATTTTTGACAAACTTAAAAGCACAGCAAAACAAGCGGTAAATTCCGCTGCACAGTCTATCGGCAGCAAGCAGGAAACATTTACATTCACGTCACTGCCGGAAAGTCTTGCTCAGATGCAGGCGCTGCCGGAGGCAAGCCTCGATACGCCATTTAAAACGGCGGCTCTTACGGTTCTTGCTCTTTGCGCATATGCAGCAGATAAAAGCATCGGTACCGAGATGTTGAACTGGCTTCGCGGACCACGTCCGCTGAACGGACAGGAGATATCATTCCTTAATGATCGCTTCCGTGATGGCAAGACCTATCTGCCATTTACATATTTCAGAGGAGCGACACCGGATAACGATTATACACCTGCCGAGCCATACACGATTGTAATCGAAAGCAATCATGTATCAGGCGAGGAACAGGGTTATATGAAACTGTTTATCCCTTGCGGCGGTGCGGATGATCCTAGACCGGTGAAGCTGCGTCAGCGCGGATCTGACGGCAAGTGGTTTTTGTGGGAACAGTATCTGCTTACAGGTGTGCGCACTCCGAAATCTGCTAATCCATGGGCTTAGGCAGAATAAAGTTTGGCTGATCAAAGAATGACGGTTATGTAACTATTGTAAACAGAGATTACGATGACGTAGAAAGGAATAAAAGATGGATATTCGTGGAATTTGGAAAGTTAAGGAAATTCGTGTACCTACACCGGAGGGAGAAATGGTTATTACACCTGATAATCCACCGGATGACGAGCGTTTCGAGGACAGTATTGAAATGATGCAATACCTGACGGAGTTTGCCGAGGACGGCATACTCAACACTCTTATGCTTGTGCCGGATGAGATGCGTGAAGAGGCTGCCAAGCATGGAGTGACAGTGCGTGATGATGGATATGCCGCTGTTGACAGTTCGGTATGGAAAGAAGAGAACGGGAAATTCTATTATGACACCAAGATTGAGGGTGAAGTTCTCGGAGAAAAGGTTGATTCATTTGCCGAAATTCCTGTTACAGAGGACGGCTGCCTGCTTTACGGGCTTGGAATGGTATGTCTGGAAAGAGTATAACCAGCCGGGTGACAGAATTGCAAAGGCCTGCTGCGGCAGGCCTTTTTCTCAAAAACACGGAATGGATTTGATATTTATTACGGAGGCGGTGCTATGTATTTTGAAAGCTTCAGGCTGGAACAAAACGATATGTCGGCAAGGCGACATGTCTATGAAGGTCATAAAACAGACAACGGTGTTCATCTGGAATATTATATCGTCACAGGAGAATGGGATCATATAAAACAGGAGAATGTTGAATGCCGCAATATTGTCCGTGCAATAGACGGAGACGAAGAACTTTTCCGTGAGTTGTGTGATTTATTTGACAATTGCAAGATAAGCGGATGGGCAGATTTTCATGGCCGTAATCCGGATGCGCTCGACGGTACCGGTATGAATTTTAACGTCGTGTTGGAAGACGGAACCGGGTTAAGTGCCGACGGTACAAACAAATTTCCGCCAAATTATTCAAAATTTATACAAGGGCTCCGTGATTTTATAACAACAGAAAGAATCAGTTCAACCAAATTTACAGACGGCACTTATGAAATTACACTGCCGGAAAAGTGGGTTGGTATAGTTAAGGCGGATTTTTCCGAAGAAATGGTGTCATTTTATGTTGATAAAAATGACGGTGGGTAGCTTACTTTTTTTATTATTGATAATAATGAATATGGTTATTCATCGGATTCTTATAAGGGCAGAATAGAAGCCGGACAGCTCATATCGGACGGCAACCCCCGGTTTATTACCGCGCGCGACAACTATCCGATAGCCCTGTATGCGGATAAAGTTTCCGAGGAAGCCCTTGCAATATGGGAAAATTATGAAAACGATAAGTCTGCAATAATTGAGAGCTTTTGTGGCGTGAATGGGTATGAGTTCTGTCCTGAGGAGGGAAAAACCTTATATTGCGCATATGCGATGAATCTGGCAGACCAGGCGCGAAGCTTATGGCTGAGTTTGAATTTCGCGGGCGATTATCCGGGCGGCGCGAAGCCGGTCCGGTTAAAACGACAGAATTATGTGCCGATGTTTCCGTCATATCTTTATATAAATACTATGGAAGATGTCCGCAGAAAATTCCTTACTGTTTTTTCGGAGGAATTCACCGATAAAACATTGAGCCGCGCAGCTGCTGCCGGGGAATTAATCGAATATAAGGATAATGTGTATGTTGCCTGCAAGAAATGCAAGGGTGCAGCATCATACAACAGCTGGGTGGAGAGTGTCCGTGATACCGGTAATGGAAAATTTGCGATAGTGGTTGCTGTGAGAATGCCTCCGGACGGCAATACGATTCATGTCGAGCTTCCGACAGAGAAAAATGCATCAGGAGAGTTTGTAATTACGGATTATCCTTACTGGGATGAAAGTGAATGAGTTCTTTAAAAAATGATATGAAAAGTCAAAATGACAGATATTCTGCCGGCCGTAATGGCCGGTTTTTTGCTGCCCCAAAATCGTGATATAGAAGTCCTTCTTATTGGACATATAATCTGCGCATAATATATGTATAAAGAAAACCAAGACAAACCAAAACAGGAGGAAAACATTATGAATAATTCAGACAAATCAGGAGTAATAGCAATATTTGTTGTATTTGTAGTTATGTTTATTATTATCGGTGCTGTGGGCGGATGCAGTGAGAGCAGATCCACAAGCAGTTCATACAGCTCAAGATATCATCAAAGCTCATCATACAGCAAACCATCGACTTCCGGCAGTTCATCGTACAGCAAGCCGTCAACTTCCGGCAGTTCGTCATATAGTAAGCCGTCGAATTCAGGAAGCCATCACAGCAGTTCGCATTCATCCGGAAATCCATATGATTCATATGACAAGGGTTACGAAGATGTATACGAGAATGGTGACTATGATGATGACTTATATAACAGAGATGACGATTACGCAGATGGCGTAGATGATGCAATGGATGAATTGGATTGGTAAAAAAGGAGGACACGATTATGTCAGATGACAAATTTTCAAATCACAGCTGTCCGGAGTGTGGCGCACCGGAAGGCTTACACGATAAGAATTGTTCATACGGAGATAAACCATTGCCGCCACACAACAGTTCGTGCGCCGGAGCTATAGTTGGAGTAATTTGTGGTCTGGTGCTGATGACACTGATATGTGTGTTATTTAATATCGATATTGAGAACATTCCAACTTTCTTCGCCGGTTTGTTATACATATTCGGAATAAGCATCGGTATTGCTCTGGTTCAGTTTATTATAAGCCTGTTCGGGTAAAACGAAAAATAACAGGTGTGTGGCACGGATACAAGGAGAAAATTATTATGGTAAATGCAAGGGAAATGAAGAAAATTCTGCGTGACAACGGATATGAATATCAGAGATGCAAGGGATCGCATTTTATATACTCAAACGGAGTAAACACTATCGCGGTCAATAAGGACCTTAACCGTATGGTGGCAAGAAGATTGCTCAAGCAGTATAATTTACAGGTTAAGGAATAATGACACGACAAAGTATGACAAAAATCTTGCATAATAAAATGTGGGGTGGTATCATTATATATAAAAATATCGATAAATGGAGAGGCATATGCACATATATGTTGATGCCGATGCCTGCCCGGTAGTGGGCATTGTTGAATCGCTTGCGGAGAAATATAATATTCCCGTGACACTTTTGTGTGACACTAATCATATAATACATTCATATTACAGTGAAGTAATCACTGTTGGAGCCGGAGCAGATGCCGTGGATTATAAATTAATTAACATGTGCCACAAAGGTGACATAGTGGTATCTCAGGATTATGGAGTGGCTGCGATGGCACTTGTTAAAGGTGCTTATGCGATTCACCAGTCCGGAACGTGGTATACGGATGAGAACATAGACCGTATGCTGATGGAAAGACATCTTAATAAGAAAGCCAGACGTGCTTCCCACAAGAATCATATAAGCGGACCGCGAAAAAGAACAGATGCGGATGATGAACATTTTGCACAGTCTTTTGAGAAAATGATTCGGACGGCACAGGCGAAAGAAGGCAATGATAAGGAAGGATAGTTATGCCGGCAGGACATTTATTATCAGAGGGACAATATATAAATAAAAACGTGTCAGAGGATGAGTTATGGTCAGCTTTTAGCAGATTATTTTCGGCACAGTCAAAAAATTCAACGAGTTATAAGTTTGCATTCCTCAAATCGCTGTTGGATAATCTTTATAATGTGGATAGTAATTTACAGCTGACATTTGATATGATATTTGCTAAATTTGCAGAAAGCTACTGGAATCTTGTGCTTAAGTATGGGATCAGGCAGCAAAGCATTACCAGAGATGGAAGGATATCTGCTATAGAGGGAATATTGCGCGAAGCAGCAACACGTTTTCATATAGCAGATGGAGTACCTTTTGAGCAGCTTAATGATGATGCAATGATTTTTGTGTGTGATAATACAAAACGAAAATGCAAAATAAATGTAGTTGGTGCGCTTTATGCGGATTTGGGTGGAATGGCGTATTCTTTTTCACGCGGCGGTGAGTGGCTGCGTTTTTCGCCGTATATGTATGAATTTCTGTGTAAACATAAGCTTGTTATCGAGAAAATGAATTACTATGAGTGGGCACGGTATATGGAAAAAGTAAATGATGATTCGATGGTTGTACATTTGCTTACAAAAATAGAATGCAGTACAAAGCGAAGTGACTTATCTGTATACAGGCATATATTATATGACGAATTTGAGTGCAAAAGGTGTTTTTACTGTGGACGTCCGCTTAAAGAATCAGCTATTCATGTTGATCATTTTATCCCGTGGTCATTTATTAAAGATGATAAGCTTTGGAACTTTGTGCTTGCATGCCCACAATGCAATGAATCCAAAAGTGATAAGCTGGCAGCACCGGTCTATCTGGAACAGATTATCAGACGAAATAATGCGTCAAGACTGGCGGCATATGCAAATAAGATAGCCGGATATCGAAGTGACAGCCTCCGCGATATATATAATTGGGCAAGAACAAATGGATACAGTGAAATATGGGAGCCGAAGAAGCGAATTGTATTATAACATAATTTAACGAAAGTGACGGAAGATGATAGATATCAGTACTATTGATTATTATAATAAGAATGCATTGGACTATTTTAATAAAACGTGTAAAATAGATATGTCAGCTAATTGTGAACGTTTCTGCCGGTATGTTAAACCGGGAGGCTGCATAATAGATATAGGCGCAGGAAGCGGGCGGGATATGCGATATTTTAAGACACATGGTTATGAAGTTGAAGGAATTGACGCATCCGGGGAATTGTGTCAGATTGCATCTGCATATGCTGATGCACAAGTACTTAATATACCGGTCTCTGAATGGATTCCGTCACATAGATACGATGGAGTATGGGCAAATGCATCAATTCTTCATCTGCCGAGAACGGAAATTGCCGGATTTTTTAATAAACTGCCGGTGATTCTTAATCCGTCGGGAGCAGCTTATATTTCAATGAAAACCGGCATTGATTCCGGATATGATGATGCCGGGCGGTATTTTACGGCAATCACAGAGCAGGAATTAAGAGAATTTGTTACAGAAGAAAATGGATTAAAGATAACAGAAATCTGGTATTCTGCGGATGCTTTGCAGCGGGATAATGTGAATTGGATTAATATAATATTACAGAATAATCCATAATGCTGATGACTTGGATAAGTTTAAGAAAATGTACGGAATTACGGAAGAAATTGTGAAAGTGTATTAGGTCTATGTAAGAAAGAAGGCTGATTATGAATACAGATATTACAAAACAAATGGAAATGGTGCTATACAGAACCGAAGATGATAACGTAACGGTCAGTGCCTTGATAAAAGATGAAACAATCTGGATTACCCAAAAGGCAATGGCTGAATTATTTGGGGTTCAGACACCGGCAATCAGCAAGCATTTAAAAAATATCTTTGAGCAGGGAGAACTTCGTGAAGAAGTGGTAGTTTCCAAAATGGAAATACCCACTCCACATGGTGCGATTCCCGGAAAAACACAGCTTTCCCCTACCAATTATTACAATCTGGATGCCATTATTTCCGTTGGTTACAGAGTAAACTCCATTCAGGCAACCAAGTTCCGTATATGGGCAACCGGTATTTTGAAGGAATATATGATAAAGGGCTTTGCTATGGATGACGAACGCCTGAAACAGGGTAAAACAGCTTTTGGAAAAGACTATTTCCGTGAATTGCTGGAAAGAGTTCGCTCCATCCGTGCCAGCGAACGCAGAATATGGCAACAGATAACCGATATCTTTGCAGAGTGCAGCATTGATTACAATAGAGATTCTGATACTGCATATAATTTTTATGCAACCATACAGAACAAATTTCATTATGCCATTACCGGTAAAACAGCGGCTGAAATCGTCTATAATCAAGCTGACCACACCAAGGAAAATATGGGCTTGACAACATGGAAAAATGCTCCCGATGGTCGTGTTCTCAAATCTGATACTCCAATTGCCAAAAACTATTTGGACGAAAAACAGATTCGTCAGTTGGAACGTGCTGTTACAGGATATTTTGATTATATAGAGGATTTGATTGAACGTGAAAACGTCTTTACAATGGAAGAATTTTCAAAAAGCGTGAATGAGTTCCTTGCGTTCCGCAGATACGATATCTTGAAAGATAATGGACGTATTTCCCATAAGCAGGCAGTGGAGAAAGCATATCAGGAATATGATATTTTTAACAAGACACAGCCGATAGAATCTGATTTTGATAAGATAGTAAAAGGATTGGCAAAGACTGAAACATAATAGGCCATTATTTCTTATGGAGGAAGGGTAATGTCAAATACAAGAAATAAAACACATAAGAAAAAAGAAAATGGCTTTCGAAAATACAAAAGCTTCTTTTGTTGCTGGAATAGTAGTTATTATTACAATGCTTAATGATACAATAGATGTGATTTTTGCAATGGGTGCGATAATCTCGGCGGTGGTTCGGTTGATTCGTTTTATGAACCGTACATTAACGGAGAGAAGGAACTGAGACAGCTTAACGAGGAATACAGGAGCAATTCCGGCAAAGTAAAATAGATACAGGAAGGTGACATGATGTTTTTTACCAAAGCAGATAAAGAGGATTTTGAACAGGTTCAGAAGCTTTATTGGAATCTGATTGATAAGAGTCAGGATGAAGAGTCTTTTCCTGGCTGGAAGAAGGGCGTGTATCCGTCCGATGACATGATAAGACAGAATATCGAGTGTGGCTATTTGTATGTGTTGAAGGATGATGGTATAATCAGGGCATGCGCGATATGTAATCCGTATGCTAATGAAGAATACAAGCAGGTCCCGTGGAAAGTCAATGATGGACCGGTGTGGATAATACATACACTTGCGGTTGACTATGACAGCCGCGGATGCGGCGTCGGCAGTGAACTGGTAAGGAATATCATAAGACTTGCCAGAGAAAATGACATCAAGGCATTGCATCTGGATGTGATAAGCCATAATAAAGCCGCGGAGACTTTATACAGAAAGCTTGGATTTACATATGTGAGCACGCAGACGATTTTTTACGGAGTCGTTGGCAATAAAGAATTCAAAATGTTTGAATATACTAATATTAAATAGTGAAGAAACACTGGAAAGGTTATTTATGATTTACAATAATATTCTTGAAGCTGTCGGACACACTCCGATGGTAAGGCTGAATCGTATGGTTGAGGAGGATTCGGCGCAGGTACTTGTTAAATTCGAGGCAGTGAATGTCGGAGGTTCGATTAAGACAAGAACTGCACTCAATATGATTGAAGAAGCAGAACGAAAGGGTCTCATTAAGGAAGATACTATAATAGTTGAGCCTACCAGCGGCAATCAGGGAATAGGGCTGGCACTTGTGGGTGCCGTTAAGGGATACCGGACGATAATAATTATGCCGGATTCGGTGAGCGAAGAAAGAAGAAAACTTGTCAGACATTATGGTGCGGATGTGAAATTGATACATGATGCCGGAGATATAGGCGCATGCATAGATGAATGTCTTAAGACGGCACTCAGGATGCAGGAGAAAGACCCAAGAGTATTTGTGCCGCAGCAGTTTGCCAATGAAGATAATACGATGGCACATAAGAACCATACGGCATTGGAGATTATGGAACAGGTTGCGGGACCGATACATGGATTCTGTTCGGGAATCGGAACAGGCGGAACCATTACAGGAATAGGCCAGGTACTTAAGGCACAATATCCTGATATAGAGATATGGGCTGTAGAACCGGAGAACGCCGCGATACTGGCGGGAGGAACCATAGGAACACATATTCAGATGGGAATAGGAGATGGAATTATACCTGATATTCTTGATCAGGGAATCTATGATAATATCTATGTGATATCGGATGAGGAAGCACTTGTGACATCCAAGCGTCTTGCGAAAGAAGAGGGACTTATGTGTGGAATATCAAGCGGTACCAATGTTGCCGCTGCCCTGAAACTTGCGAAGAAGCTGGGCCGCGGCAAGACTGTGGTTACCGTGCTTCCGGACACTGCCGAGAGGTATTTTTCAACTGAATTATTCGCGGAATAATAATTTACCTGAAACTGTTGCTCGAGGAATCATACCTGAAACCGGCGGCGGCAAGCTTTTCACACAGATCCTGGCGCTTTGTATCGTAACGCTCACAGAAATTATCAAGTGAAAGACCTTCGTCACGAAGTTTCATATTGACAAAACTGAGTAATATTATCGGGTCTGATGGAATATTTCCCATGATGGAAACCTCCTTAAAATTGGTGTTTATAATTACATTCTGCACGATTGCCGAAAGGTTGTCAACACAAATCTGGCTTGCCGAAAAATGTTGATTTTTACAGGATGACAATGGGTCAGACCGGGTGTAAAATAAAGCGATTTTGAGAAAAATAAGGAGGGTTCCTATGGAAAAAGATATGACGGTCGGCAAGCCGGCCTCGGTAATAATTAGTTTTACGATACCGATTCTTATCGGAAATATTTTTCAACAGTTTTATAATATGGCTGATGCGATTATAGTAGGAAGATGCGTTGGAAACAGGGCACTGGCGGCAGTCGGATCCACGGGAACCTTCATGTTCCTTATATATGGACTGGTAACAGGTATGACTGTAGGCTTTACCGTAAGCACGGCACAGCGGTTTGGTGCCGGGGATATGGATGGGATGCGTAAAAGTGTTGCGTCCGCGATAAAACTGGCGGCGATAGTGACGGCATTAATGACGGCTGTGACTATGATTTTTATGAGACCGATGTTGCGGCTTATGAATACCCCGTCAGATATATTCGATGATGCATACAGCTATATAATGATCATATGTGCAGGAATAGTGGCACAGGTACTTTATAATATGCTTTCGGCTATACTGAGGGCACTCGGAAACAGCAAGACACCTTTGTATTTCCTGATATTATCGGCATTGCTTAATATCGGTCTTGATCTTATTTTTATCAAGATATTCAGAATGGGCGCTGCCGGAGCAGCCTACGCAACAGTTATATCACAGCTGATTGCCGGAATTGCAAGTTTTATATATATTATTGTAAAGGTTCCGCTGCTGCATCTTAGGAAGGAAGACTGGGCGTATGACAGAGTACTGGTAGGTAACCAGCTTAAAGTCGGGTTTCCGATGGCATTACAGTATTCCATAACGGCTATAGGAATCACCATGGTACAGGCTGCACTTAATAAGCTCGGCTCCACAGCGGTTGCTTCATATACAGCAGCCGGCAAGATTGAGCAGATTGCAGGACAGGCATATGTTGCAATCGGTACAACAATGGCAACTTACTGCGCCCAGAACCGTGGGGCAGGCCGTATTGACAGGATTAAAGAGGGGTTCAGGCGCGCAACCTGTATGGGATTTATATATTCAATTATTGCGGGAGCATTGATTTTTTTCTTCGGCAAATATATGACATATCTGTTTGTGTCAGAAGATATCTCCGAGGTAATTGGATATGTGGACACATATTTAAGGTGCATAAGCCTGTTCTTCATACCGCTTACCATTGTTAATGTCCACAGAAATGGCATTCAGGGTATGGGATTTGGCGTACTGCCTATGATGGCCGGAGTCGCCGAACTTATCGGAAGAGGCGTCGCATCGGTTGTTGCGGCACATTACAGAAGTTATATCGGAATATGCATGGGAGGCCCGGCAGCATGGGTGCTTGCTGCGGCACTTCTTATAGGGATGTACCACATGGTTATAAGAAAGCTGGAAAAACAGGTACGATAAACATATAGACAAACCCTCTGTTTCTTGATAAAATTCTATATATCAGGATATGGAGGGTTCTATTTATGGGAGAGGATTTATTCAGGAAGAGAATGACCGATAATTTCAGGTTTTATTCAACAGCATGTCTGGTATATGCCGTATTTTTCGTGATATGCCTGTACAGAAATGATGCCGGAATCACATTTCCGTTATGGGCGGCGGGAACATGCGGGTTTACAGTGATCATGCTAAAGCGTTCAGATGTTGTGATTAAGCCGGTAAGCTGGTTTTATATGGCGCTTGTTATGCTTTTGGGAATTGCAATATGCCTTACCGGTGACCGGAGAATTATAGTCATGAACAAGTTTATGATATTTTTTCTTATGCTGGTTGTGCTTCTTGGTAATTTCTATGATACTAAAGAATGGAAACCGATCAAGCATATTGAGATGATGTTCAGTATGGTGATAATCAGCCTTGGAAGTATCGGACGGCCGTTTATGGATGGAAGTGCATATAAGCGTACGCACGGTGCCGGGAAGACGGCGGGAAAGAATGTGGTCAAATATATTCTTATAGGATGTGCCGCAAGTATTCCTTTGGTATGTATCGTTCTTGTACTTCTGGCCAATGCCGATCCGGTCTTTGCCGGACAGCTCAGAAAGATTTTTGTGGATTTATCATTCTGGGAGATATTCGGAAATATCCTTGGAATGGCAGCGATAGGATTTATAATATACATGGTATCGTATATGTGGATATCATGGCTGGGCAGAAGGGAATATGCCGTTGCCGCAGGTAAGGAAGGCACCGGGGAACCTGTTATAGGTATTACGATTTTTGCAATATTGTCAGTGATATATATGGTTTTCTGCTGGATTCAGATAAGATATCTTTTTCTCGGCGGAATACTGCCTCACACTGCGACATACAGCTCATATGCAAGAATGGGATTTTTCCAGCTTCTGTTTGTAAGTGTTATTAACATGCTTGTGGTAATGCTGGGGATATATTGTTTCCGCAATAATGTTGTGCTGAATGTGCTTATGAGTGTGATTACATGCTGTACATATGTGATGATGATCTCAAGCGGTATGCGTATAATTAAATACATCCAATACAAATACCTGACTTTTTCAAGAATATGGGTACTGCTTGCATTAATTGTAATTGCGTTGGTTATGGCCGGCGTATTTGTTAATATTTTTAACAGGAAGTTCCGGCTTTTTACATATGCGTTTGCTGTAATTGCAATTATGCAGACTTTGTTTGGATTTACCAGACCGGATTACTGGATCGCAAAGGTTAATACTGATAATATGAATGAAGATACGAGATATGAATTTTTTGCCGATTCCGATTTGTATGATGATGAGCAATATCTGGAAAGCCTCGGGACGGATGCGGCTCCGGTTATATATGATTGTGAAGATGTTCTAAAGGACAGGACGGTTGAGCGTTATGAGGATAATATCAGCCGGTATACGAAGAATATCGGAGTACGTAACTGGAACTTATCAAGATTTATGGCCTGGAGGGTTGATTAATACATGAGAAAATACATTGCGTACACTGTTATGATAATTACTGTGCTTCTTGCCGGATGTACAAGAAATGATAATACACAGCCGGCGACATACAATATATCCCTTGAGACGCTCGGAGCGAATGAGACAGTTGACCTTAACAGGTATATTGAGAGGAATAACCAGGTTGGAGATATGTATAATTTAAACCGGATTACCGGCTGTAAAATACTTGATGCAGCAGGGTATGGCGAAGGAGACATTCTTATCGCGACTTATCATGATGATGACGAAGAAGGAGAGTCAACCATAATTTCATTCATGAAATTGACGCCGTGGAATGCAGATAATATGGAAACCGTTGCGGAATATGCAGTGGATCGCTGTTATAATCCATATGTATCCATAGTCAGTACCGATCCGCTGATGTTTATTTTTTTATCTGATGTAAAGAACGGCGCAGAACTGGTTGCGTTATCAGACAATACAATATATTCAGATACGGATGCCAACAATGAAGTGTATAAGACAGCGAATTATGTGGCTTATATAGATAAGACCGTGCTGAATTTTTATGAATTGAATAATCAGGAAAATGGTATTCCTGTAAATAAAAAATATGATTTATTGGATGATGTCAGTCCGGGGACATCAGTCAGTCACATTGGTATAAGTGCATCTGATCCGGAAATGGATAAAATATATGTCTCGGCAAATTATGTCGATGTGTATGAAGTTAATCTTCAGAATCTGGAAGTTAATTTTGCATATACGATTTCAGACAGCGAGCAGAGATATTACAGGAATGATTATTATCTGGCTATTAATACGGATAACCCGCTTATGGTAAATAAATATGACGCAGCCGCTGATGAAAGCAAGGGTGGCCATAATCTGGGAGATATGGCATTTGTAACGGATTCACACTATGTCATTTCTGTAAATTCCGGCACGGATAAGGTTGTGACATGTATTGATACAGATACTATGATGGATTGCATAAGTTATGACCTTATGAGCAACAGTTATATATACAAGGTGAAACATATACCCGGCACAGATGCGGTAATTCTGAAAATGTCACAGGATTTGTATGTGCTTTGGGATGTTTATGACAAATATGGAGATGTTGGACAATGATTAAATTTACAAAATACGTTAAAGTATCGTCTCTTGAAGAGGCATATGAGCTTAATAAATCACGCGCTAATGTTATAATGGGCGGAATGATGTGGCTCGGGATGCAGAACCGTAATATAGGTACAGCGGTTGATATAAGCGGACTAGGTCTTAATAGAATAGAAGAAAATAATGAATCATATATTATAGGAGCGATGGTGCCGTTAAGGAGTCTTGAGTGCCATGAAGGGCTTAATGAATATACCAAGGGAGCCGTAAAGGAGAGTCTCAGACATATTGTAGGTGTGCAGTTCCGCAACATGGCGACTGTCGGCGGAAGTTTATACGGAAGATATGGATTCTCCGATGTATTGACATTATTTATGGCAATCGGTGCCAGTGTGCAGCTTTACAAAGCGGGAACGGTTGATATTGCCGATTTTGCTGATATGCCGTTTGATAACGATATACTGGTATCGGTTACAATTCCCAAGAAAACGATAGCGATTGCATATAAATCAATCAGGAACTCTGCAACGGACTTTCCGGTTCTTACATGCTGTACGGCTAAATCAGAAGATTCAGTGAGGACTGCCATAGGCGCAAGACCGCAGCGTGCGATGCTTATCACAGATGAAGAGGGTATCCTGACAACCGGGATCACATCAGAGAATGCTGATGCGTTTGGCAGATATGTAGAGCAAAATATAGTAACAGAGAGCAATAACCGTGCATCTGCCGGATATCGTAAGAAAATGGCGGGCGTGCTTGCAAAGAGATGTCTCAGACAAATAGGAGGACTGGAATAATGGAGATTAATTTTATACTTAACGGCAAACACCGTATTGAAGAGATTAAGCCGGATACGGTTCTTCTTGATCTGTTACGGAAACTCGGCTGCTACAGCGTGAAGCGCGGCTGTGACAGCTCCAATTGCGGTATATGCACTGTTTTTGTGGATGACAGACCGGTTCTTTCATGCCGTGTTCTTGCAGCATCAATAGATTCGCATAATATTACCACACTTGAGGGCCTTCAGGATGAGGCAAAAGAGTTCGGTGCTTTCATTGCGGATCAGGGAGCGGAGCAATGTGGTTTCTGCAATCCCGGATTTATGATGAATGCGATGGCACTCCTTAGGGATAATCCGGATCCGACGGATGATGAGATAAGGGAATATCTTTCGGGCAACTTATGCCGTTGTTCGGGATATGAAAGCCAGATGCGCGGTATTAAAGCATATATAAGTTATAAGAAGGAGGCAAAGGATGAATAATATATCCAAAAGAATCCGTAAGAAGGATGCAATGCAGTTAGTTACGGGACAGCCGGTATATGTGGAAGATATCACACCGTCCGACTGCCTTATTATTAAATTGTTAAGAAGTCCTTATGCAAGTGCTGTGATTGAAGAGATTGACGTTTCAAAGGCACTTGCGGTACCCGGGATTGAAGTTGTATATACATACAAGGATGTACCGCAGGATCGGTTCACTGTTGCCGGACAGACATATCCGGAGCCGAGTGCATACGACAGACTTATACTTGATAAGAGATTGCGCGAAATCGGTGACCCGGTGGCTATCGTTGCCGGATGGGATGAAGATGCGGTAGATAAAGCATTGAAGATGATAAAGGTAAAATATGATGTCAAGGAACCGCTGCTCGATTTCAGAAAAGCAAAGGACAATCCGGTACTGGTTCATCCGGAAGATAACTGGCGCTCTCTTGTGCCGGTGGGAGCCGATGCAAAGCGTAATCTCGTGGCGCATGAGGAAAGCGGATACGGCGATGTGGATGCGGTTATGTCGGAGTGTGATGAGATTGTGGAAGGAACATTCCATTGCAAGTCCAATAACCAGGCCATGATGGAGACATTCAGGACATACTGCCGGATAGATACATATGGAAGACTTCATGTAATAAGCTCAACGCAGATTATATTTCATGTGAGAAGAATTATATCCAATGCACTTGGCATACCTAAATCACAGATCCGTGTTACGAAACCGCGTATAGGTGGCGGATTTGGCGCAAAACAGAGTGTTGTTGCAGAGATTTATCCGGCTTTTGTAACCTGGATGACTAAGAAACCGTCAAGAATAATATACAGCCGCTATGAGTCACAGATAGTGGCATCACCACGTCATGAAATGGAAGTCAGTGTGAAACTCGGAGCTGATAAGGAAGGGCATATCAAGGCTCTTGATGTATATACATTATCAAACAGCGGTGCTTACAGCGAACACGGACCGACAACGGTAGGACTTTCCGGACATAAATCAATACCTCTTTACAGCAATTATCTGGAAGCACACAGATTTAATTATGATGTAGTGTACACTAATACACAATCCGCCGGTGCATTCCGCGGATATGGAGCGCCGCAGGGTATATTTGCCGTCGAATCGGCAGTTAACGAACTTGCCGCAAGGTTTAATATGAATCCTGCACAGATCAGGGAAATCAATATGGTCCGTGAAGGAAACTGCATGCATGCTTATTATGATGAATTTGCTACAAGCTGTGCTCTTGACCGGTGTCTTGCAAAGGCAAGGCAGATGATCGGATGGGATGAAAAATATCCGTGCAAAGATATTGGAAGCAATAAAGTGCGCAGCGTCGGAATGGCTATCGCAATGCAGGGCTCCGGTATATCCGGAGTTGATGTCGGCGGGGCAACGGTGAAACTTACAGACGAAGGCAGATTTTCACTGGTAATCGGTGCAGCCGATATGGGAACCGGCTGTGACACGATACTTGCGCAGATGGTGGCTGAATGTATGGAATGTACTGTTGATGATGTCACTGTTTATAGTGCTGACAGTGATATGTCGCCTTATGATTCGGGTTCATATGCATCAAGTACGACATATGTCACAGGAAATGCTGTCGTGAGAGCATGTGAGACTCTTAAGAACAAAATCTGCACCGAGGGTGCGGTTATGCTTGGCGTGAACAAAGAAGATGTAGTATATGAGAATGATGAGGTCAGATGCCTTAAAGATTCAAGAAAAGTAAGTCTGGAGCAGATTGCTACCGCATCCATGTGCGGTTCCAATGATGCATTGCAGGTTACGGAAACAGCATCACTTCCGTCATCGCCGCCGCCTTTTATGGTCGGAATGGTAGAGACGGAGATTGACCGCGAGACCGGCGAGCTTAAGATAATAGACTATGTCGGAGTGGTTGACTGCGGAACCGTTATCAATGAAAATCTTGCCAGAGTACAGACGGAGGGTGGAATAGCACAGGGAATCGGAATGGCATTGTATGAGAATATAACATATTCCGATAAAGGAAGCATATTTGAGAATTCTTTTATGAATTACAAAATTCCTACACGGGAGGATATCGGCAATATTCGTGTTGCTTTTGAAAGCAGCTATGAGAAATCGGGACCTTTTGGTGCCAAATCAATCGGTGAACTTGTCATTAATACTCCGTGTCCGGCGATTGCACATGCGATTTATAATGCAACCGGAACATGGCTGCGTGAAGTGCCGTTTACGCCGGAGAAAATACTCGGAGCATTTGAGCATGTATCGGAATAGTATTATTTATATGGCTGCCGGCAGCGGCAGACGTTTTGGAAGCAATAAGCTTTTGTATGAATTTAAGGAAAAGCCGCTGTACAGGCATGCACTCGATAAAATAATTGAATATGTGTCGGTAAGGCCGGATACGGAACTTATAGTTGTCACAAGATATGATGAGATATGTGAATATGTTAAACAGTATATATGTTCCAACATCATAATTTCATACAGCCCTCAAAGTGTCAAAGGTATATCATATACCATTCATAATGGAATCAGTGCGGCAGATAACGCATCCGATGGTTTTTATTTTTTCGTGACTGCGGACCAGCCGTGCCTTCGCATCGATACATTGGATGGATTGATTAAAGCAATGCAATCGGGAAAATATATCTGCGGAAGAGTTAAATCCCATGGAATGCCGGGAAACCCGACTGCATTTTCCCATAAGCTTCGCGACGAACTTATGATGCTTGCAGGTGATGAGGGAGGCCGGAAAATTATCAAAGCACATATGGATTCATGTCTTGAATATGAGACAGAAGATGAAAGAGAAACAGCGGATATTGATGTTGTGGAGGATATCGGCTTATTATAATTATAAAAGAGGATTCTGGTAATATCCGAAATCCTCTTTTGAACAGATTGATTATTTGATGGATTTGATTTCGTCAGCCTTTTCGAGAATGATCTTGTCACCTTTAACTTCGAAATGCATAACATCTCCGCACTGCAAATCCAGCTCTTCAAGAACCCATTTAGGGAAACATACCTGACCGCGGTTAAAAAGCTTAGTGCGGTGTCTCCTCATAGTCTTACGGGTAACACCCGGAATAAGTCCCTTGTCAATGTTAAGATAAATAGTCTCCTTGGTAAGCTTAAGCCTCTTAGGCAGATCCTCTGTCTGAAGAATATCTGCAACTTTACATGGGCTGTAATGTTCCTTGAGCATAAGGTCCGCGATGTGCTGCGCAAGTTCAGGATGTTTCTGAAGTACGGACGGAAATCCGCGGTGCGATACCATCTTTCTGTATCGTGCCTGGGCATAATCCGGGTCATATCTGTCACTTCCCTCCGGTGTGCCGCGCTTGACTTCACGGTAAATTGAGTTAGGTGCCATACCGAAACTTCTGGCGATAGCTCGAATCGATACACCGTCATCCATTAATTGCCTGATTCTCTTACGTTGTTCATATTGCAAATGTTTAAATCCGGACGACATACAAGTCCCTCCTTATCACGTTTTGTATTAGTTTCGATTATTATAACATAAAATATTATAAAGTGATATACAAATATAAAAAAATTTTAAAATTATTGTTTTTCCGTATCAGGCCGGATTTGACTAATATAATTATGCTGTGTATAATCTGAGATAGAAATATTATGAAATAAGGGAGATGTAAGCATGAGCTTTTTTTGCCTTCAGTGTGGCATGGATATGCACAAGCCGGGCAGAATATGTCCGTATTGTAAGGCAGTTCAATATGAGGAACCGTCCGCTGCTAATATGGCGATGGCTGCCAATATATCGAATGGCAGGGCACATGGCCGTAAGTCCAAACTGTATGATTATACTGACGAAGAACTTCTGGCCACAGGTCTTTACCCGGATGATGAGGCATACCGTATGGGTCTTATATCGAATGTCCTGAATAAGAAGAAATAATTATTTTTTATGAATGTGTACTTCCGGAATTGCGACATTATCATATAACACATCATTATCGCCATCGGAATTGCTGTCGTCATTGGCAGGATGTGTATGCACTTCCGGAATCGCAACATTATCATAAGTAAGGTCGTATTTTGTGTTTTTTCCTTTTGATTTTCTGAATAACATATAACCCTCCCAGTTACAATATATTGACAAAAAAAGTGATAACCAGACTGTTTATGAAATCCGCAAAAAGGCTTCCGACAAGTGGAATTATCAGGTATGCCTTGACTGACGGAACGTATCTGTTGCAGATTGCCTGCATATTGGCCATGGCATTCGGCGTTGCTCCCATTCCGAAACCGCAGGTTCCGGCTACAAGCACGGCAGCATCATAGTCGCGGCCCATGACATTAAATTCTATAAAATATGTGAAAATAACCATAAACAGGACCTGTGCACCAAGAAGTATAAGCATCGGAAGCGCGAGCGAGGCAAGTTCCCATAATTTAAGCGTAATCATTGCCATTCCAAGAAAAAGAGATAATGCAATGCCGCCAAGGTCATTGATTTCACCCATGTGTATGGTAACTTTGCCCGTATATTCGGATATGTTGCGGATGAGTGCCGCAGCCAGCATTGCACCGATATAGATAGGGAAAGTCAATCCTGTTTTGGTTAAAAGCGATGAGAAGACAGTCCCGATTCCGATTGCTATGATAAGCTGGAATACGGCCGATGCGTACATATTGGTATGTCGTTCATGCCTTTTTTCGTCCTCAACAAGAAGACTGTCGTCTTCCGAAACGGCGGTTGCGAGAAGATTTTTCTTCTCGATAAGGCGGCGTCCGAGAGGCCCGCCTATTAAACTTCCGACAATAAGACCGAATGTGGCAGATGCGGTACATATAGTGGTTGCGCCGCTCACGTTAAGACTTTCAAGCACCGGCCCGAAAGCTCCCGCAGTTCCGTGGCCGCCGACCATCGGAATTGACCCTGTGCATAAACCGATTAACGGGTTGATGTGCAGGACACCGGAAATACCGAGTGCGAGCAGGTTCTGGAAAACTATTAAGAAAATAAGCAGAACCAGGAATATTATAAGCGATTTGCCGCCGCTTTTTATCACCTTAAGGTTAGCCTGAAATCCTACCGATGTGAAGAAAAATACCATGCATACTTCACGAAGGGTATCATCAAATACAAAGGTTGCAATACCGGTGCTATAGCACACACATGTAAGTATAGCGAATATAATCCCGCCTATAACCGGGGACGGTATACAGAATTTTTCAAGAAATTTAATTCTATATTTAAGGAAAGTACCAAAAACAAGGACAATGACAGCCATCGCCAGAGTCTGGTACATATTAAGTTCAATTGTCATATTATAATCTCCAATCCGGGTAACCCCGCAAACATTCAATATTATAAGCAAAAATCAAGGATAATTCAATAGCGGTATTTCGTCAATGTACCGGCTGACACCCTTTTGACATAATGCGGTTTGTGTGGTACAATTTTTCATATATATTATCCATAAGAGAAGGAGAAAATACATTGTCGGCCAAGAATGAAACGGAAGTAACAATAGGAAACAGAACATACACATTAAGCGGCTATGAGAGCGAGGAATATCTTCAGAAGGTTGCCGCATACATTAACGGCAAGATTTCCGATTTCAGGAAATCCGATGTATACAGACGTCAGACGCCTGATATGCAGGCCGTTATGATAGAACTTAACATAGCTGATGATTATTTTAAGGCTAAGAAGGCAGCAGATGAGAAAGAATCGGACATGAGCGATAAGGATAAGCAGATATATAACCTTAAACATGACGGTATTTCCAAGCAGATCAAGCTTGACGCTGCCAATCAGGAAATTGAGAAACTTAAGGCGGAGATTGTTGAGAATCAGAGAACAATCGTAAGGCTTGAAACAGAACTTAATAATGCTGATAAATAGAGTATTTTAATATGAGTAATAAGAATTTAATGGCAGAAGTACTTGCACCTGCGGGAAGTTACGATATTTTCAAAGCGGTGGTCAATGCCGGAGCCGATGCGGTTTATCTGGGCGGAACGCAGTTCGGAGCGAGGGCTTATGCCGGTAATCTTAATAATGAAGAACTTTTAAGGGCTATAGATTATGCCCATATATTTGACAGGAAGGTTTATCTTACCGTTAATACACTGCTTAAGAACAGGGAGATAGAGGACGGTTTGTATGAGTATATCCTGCCTTTATATGAGGCGGGACTGGACGCTGTTATTGTTCAGGATTACGGGGTTATGAAGTTTATTAATGATAATTTTCCGGGACTGGACATTCATGCCAGTACCCAGATGACTATCACGGAACCGGAATATATTGATTTCTTAAGTCGTTATAATGTTACGAGAATTGTTCCGGCCAGGGAATTGAGTCTTGGTGACATAAGAAGATTAAGAGAACATGCTGATACCGTGGGCAAGGACACTCCGATGGAAATTGAGTGTTTTGTGCACGGCGCTTTGTGTTATGCATATTCTGGACAGTGTTTTATGAGCAGCTTCCTTGGAGGAAGAAGTGGCAACCGCGGCAGGTGCGCCGGAACATGCAGGCTTGAATATGAGAAGAATAAAATCAAAGCTCCTCTGTTAAGTCTCAGGGATTTATGTACTCTTGATATACTTCCGGATATTCTTGATGCAGGAGTATATTCGCTTAAGATAGAGGGCAGAATGAAGAGTGCATCATATGCGGCAGGCGTGACGGGCGTGTACAGGCATTATGTCGATGAATGCATTAATAACAGAGAACATTACAGAGTCAGACGTGAGGACATAGATTATCTTAACAATCTTTTTGACAGGGGAGGAATGACGAACGGATATTATGTACGTCATAATGGCCGGGAGATGATTGCCGGGATGAAAAGAAGCCAGGGCAGCAATGGTGCGGCAGCTGATTTTGAAGATACTGTATATGAAGCCAGCCAGAGCGATTTTGAGGGAAAGTTTGCAAACAGCTCGTCGCTGCAGCGTATTGGTGTAGATGAGGTGAGCAGCGAAAATCGTGAGGAGTTGGCGCAGAAGCTCCAGCGGGATACTGCGGTGCAGCTGGCATATCTGAAAGCTCAGGGCGAGAAGGTAGAACCCATATACAGGACGGAGAAGGAACAGTTCGATAGCCTCGGAAATGATTCACTGGAAAAAATCATCGAATATGCCGGGGCGGACGAACTCAAGAAAGTCTTCGAGGGAGGAGACTTTGACCTGATGGACAAGCTGGCCGACAAAGCAGCGGATGCACTGGAAGAAAAGTATACACACGGCTCGCTGGAAGGTCAGAATCGGCGATGGCAGATGCGTATCAATAAACTGCGCAATGAGAACCGTGGACGCCTGTATGGCCTGCTCGAACACGCGTATAAGATGATGACTGATACCAGCAATGGAAAAGTAGAGCTGGATGTGGAAGCTACTAGAGAAGCCATCCGGCAGGCGGCTCCCGAAGCAGCGGTGAAAAACTGGGTAAAGGAACAGCTTGGAAGTGTGCTGGGACAAAAAGGCATCCGAAACAGCAAAGATCGTTTCACACCCGGCGGAAAGAAACGAAGTTTTACGGAACTGCATAATCCCTATACACTGGAAAACCTTGTGGAGGCTATGAATGCACAGAATGCCCGAGGGCAGGATGTGTGGGGTGTGTCAGCGGCAACGCTGATGTCAACTACGACCGCAGAGTATAAAAGCCTTGATGAGGTACGGGCAGATAAGAACCGTTTACAACAGATGCCGGAAGAAGAATATAAGGCGCTGTTGGAAAAGGCAGACGGCCAGATTGAAAAGGTCGTTGACAAGCTGCGCAGCGAGACAGAAGCCCACACGGACAACAGCTTTGAAGAGCGGGAAATACTGGGCGACATCCTTCTGCGAGCTGCACAGGGGAGCCAGACGACCGCAGCCATCGGAAAAGCCTTTGCAAAAGAGGGCTATATCATCGGTAAGGACACAGCCCAGATGATACGGCAGCTGTACAAAGATGTGGCCGCTATCCCTACCGAGTATTTTGAGGCTAAACCTCAACGTACGGTGGGCTTTGGTGAGGTAAAGGCGGCTGTGCTGCCAGACAACGCCAGCGAGACGCTGGTGAACAGTCTGAAGGAGCAGGGTGTGCCGGTATATCAGTACAAAGCCGGAGACGATGCCAAGCGGCCGAATGTACGTTTCCAGAAGGCCGAGCAGGCCGACCGGGAGGCAAAGCAGAACCAGCAGCGGCAGGCCAGCCGGGTACTGGCGGAGAAGGCAGCGGCCTTTGACACCCTGAACCAGTTCTTCGGCCTGACGAAGAACACCCGGCTCTCGGACGCTGCTCTCGAGAGCCTCGCCATCCGATGGACCAAGACCAACGGTAGCAGGGCCGACCGGACGAAGCTGGCAAACGAGACGCGGGCGCTGGTGGAGTATCTGCGCTCGGAGGGAGCGAACATGGCCAAGGCGCAGGGACTGGCCGAGACGCTGGCGGGCGAGGTACTGGACGAGGCCACCTACCGGAACACGGAGCTGTGGAACCAGTACCCCGACCTGCATGACCTGACCTACACGGTAGACAAGAACGGCAAAGCCAAGGCCGAGCTTGTGAAGCGGTACGGAAGCTGGACAGAGGCGGTAGCCGAGGCCCGGCGCCACGGCGTGAAGCTGCGGCAGGCGGAGGGATACCGGGACGGCAACCCGGCGGAACAGTACGAGGCCATCATGAACGACACCCGGGCCGTGGGCG
>OHFI01000044.1_pt1 | contig 72433 bp, 72 predicted proteins | sample 1567431 | NCBI WGS metagenome assembly OHFI01 (sample SAMEA3879569, study PRJEB24766) | human gut metagenome | biome: human-associated habitat; feature: feces | place: USA | collected 1985/1987 | reverse complement strand
AGCCCGGCAGCCCCGCCGGAGCCGATGGCATACAGGCTCTGGATGGTCTGGTGGCCGTCGCCCAGCGGGTCGGCAAAGGGGTCGAGCCACGAGTTGAGACGGTCGGCGGCGTAGGGCACCAGTTCCGGCATCAGCACGATAGCCGTGCCGATGGCGGCAGCGCCGCCCGCCCCTGCCAACATGAACCACCGCAGCCCGGTACCGCCCACGAACATGAGCACCGCGCCGATGCTCAAAATCAGCACCGTGCCGGAAAGGTGGGGCTCCAGCAGCATGAGCACCGCCACCACCCCCAGCACCAGCGCAAAGGGCACCACCCCCACCGCAAAGCTGCCCATGCGGTCGTGGTTCAGCGCGATGATGTGAGCAAACACCAGCACCACCGCAAATTTTGCGATCTCGCTGGGCTGCAGTGTGCCCAGCCCGGGCAGCACGATCCACCGCTTGCAGCCGTTGTACTCCGGCATAAAGAGAACGACCGTCAGCAGCGCCAGCGACAGGGCCAGCACCGGCCAGGCCAGCCGGTGCCAGATATGGTAGTCCACCAGACTGGCCGCGTACATGGCTGCCACCCCCAGCGCCGCAAACAACAGCTGCGGGCGGATGTAGGTGTAGGCATCGCCGCGGCGGTAGAGCGCGACTGCATACCCGGCTGAAAACAGCATGATAAGCCCATAGCTGAGCAGCAGCAGCAAAAGGATGAGAAACGGTACATCAAAGGTGGGCAGCGCGCCGAATTTATCCCGCGCCCGCACCCTGCGCACAAGTTCAGACATACAAAAGCCCCCTGCGCAGATTGTACGCAGAGGGCGCGGTTTTTATTCCGCTGCTTTCAGGCCGGACAGCGCGTAGCCGTTGTCTCCGTTTTGCACGCTCTGGGAGCTGGCCTCGTAGCAGGCCCGCAGCACGTCCATGTTGGGCTGCGGGGCGTCCGGGTCGGTGATGGCGCCGGTGGCCAGAGCCTCGTTGTAGTTGTCGATGATCTGGCCGCAGATGCGTTTGCGGTCGCGCAGCGGTGTCATCAGGTTTGCCATCCACTGCTGGTACATACCGTCACAGCTGCTGCCGTGGTTGGCAAACAGGAAGTAATATTCCTGCTCGACCTCAAGCGGCGAGGCCTGATGCTCGTAGTAGTCTGCCAGTGCGCTGCGCTTCTTGTCGGTGGAAAAGCCGCGAATATCATCGAGGCCCCGGGGGAACAGCTCCGGGTTGCGGATCCACTTGGAGTAAGCCTCCACCGGGATCTTCAGCGCATCGAAAATATCCAGAAAATCCTCGAGCGTGATCTTCATTTCGCCCTTTTCCCATTTCTGGATCGTGCGCCTGTCCCGACCGAGGCGTTCCGCCAAGGCACGCTGCGAAACCCCTGCGTCCTGACGCGCTGCAGCGATTGCCTCTGCCACGCGTATTCGATGTTCGACCATACTTTCCAACTCCCCTTCTTTTGAACGCAAATCGCCGCCGGGGAGCCCTGTGGCAGGCGGCGCATAATGTACCGCCAAACTTCCCGGTCACTGGCTGTGTACTTTGTACACCGGGATGTGGTATAGTGAAAAAAGCCGATATTCCATCATCTTCCGGTGACGTAACCATTTTACATTCTTTTCCATTTATTGTCAATCTTTTCCTGTACATATCGTATAACAATTCAAAAAAAGCAGGTGAAAATCGTGTACATCTACCGCGCTGTCCGCCAAGAGTTGTCCACCCCCGAAACAGGCCCCTATACCACCTTTGGCATCCTTGCCCTGCGTCTTGAGGCCGGCCAGTGGCAGAAGGTCTGCCTTACCGCGGATGTGTCAACTTCCCGCAGCTTTGCCGCCGACCTGGCTGACCGCTGTACCGCAGGCCAGCTTGACCCGTGCCAGCTGAACGATGTAATCGAGGATGCACTGGCTTTTTAGGGGCATAGCAAAAGTTTCGGGGACAAATGCGCCCAAAAATTCCCCGTCGCCTTTTCATGCGGGAAGGGGCCTCTCCGGGTGAACATATCCCCCCTGCCCAATACCTGCCGTTGCACCCGAAGTCTCAACGGCAGTGCCTATTCCTGATTAATTTTTGTGTCATAGCTTCTGCGCAAGGCTTTGTAGGCCCGTTCTACTACAAGGCCTTCTTGTTTTGCGCTCTCCAGCTCGGCCACATCCTTCAAGATCTTCGCCATCCGTTTTTTGCATTGGCGTATCTTGTCCTGCGACTCCCTGCTGTAAGTTTGTTGGCGGCATAGTTCGCGGCAGCCCTCACGTATTTCTTCCCTGTACTCTGACCATGCTGCCGCAAAGACCTTTTCTGCCATTTTCTCCAACACCCAGCTATGTACTGTGTTGGTTCTGCACTTCGTCCCCATCTCAGCACCTGTCTGCGGGTTTGCGCGCTGGCACCCATAGCGTATGCTGTTGGGTGTTTTAAATTGGCGATGCCATCTTTATTATGGCCTCAATAGGTCATTAGAGTTGCATTTCATTTTCATCAACATTCTAAGTCTATCATACATTTCTATAACAATACCAACGCCCACTAAAGTCACACCAATTCCTATCCACCCAAGAATCACCGGGTTAGAAATCAGCTTAGAAAAAACTTTATGCGAAACTGATAAGGTAAAAAGCTGTAAGCACATATATGTCACACCATGTTTTCCAATAAATTGCAGTCCTTTGTTTCCCGGAAGTTTGCTAAATAGAATTGTCCATAAAATGGCACCCGTAAAAGCAATTACATAATAAAAAATATATGCTAAAGCACCGGTACCATAGCACCGAATTGATAAATTAATACCGGCATTCTGTTTTATTGCTACCACATATACAAGTAATATTATGGTAGTTATCGCGGTTTTCCATTTTTTACTTACAGAATCGCATGATAGATTTTTAAAATAATAACCTCCGCACATAATCAGAGCTGTCACCGGAACAGTATCCACACTCCATGGCAATAAAATCGGGCAAAATGTTAGTATATATCCAGAAACAAAAGCAATAATAATAAACCATCTTCTATTCCGACTCTTTAAGAAGCAATAAAACATTAAATACGTTAGAAACATTGATGTCAAAAACCATAATGTAGAATCATATGATTGCAAAAAAAACACATTGTCAGAAAAATTATCCGGGTAAAGCATATACCGACTATATAATAAGCCCATCCATTTATTAGCAGCACTTCTATCAAAATCATCTGGAGTCATTGGTATAAATGCATCAATCAAAACCAATAAAGTTCCATACGAAAAATACGGAATCAACAACCGCTTTGCTTTCCCAAGCAAAAGCTTTGGAAACCCATTGTTTTTATCTTTAAAAATGTATCCAGAGAGGAAGTAAAACACCGCCATATAAGAAGCAGTTATCCAGTACCCACCAGATGTATTATTCGCAGACGAATGACTCCAAATAACCGCAAGCATCATTGCGCCTTTCAATGAATCTATCCATTCAATTCTTTTATTATTTTTAACTTTTTCCATACCAATAATACTCCTTATAAAAAACGCCGTTGTAAGTGCCTTTACCACCGGGCAAATAGTCAACCTTCCAACATGTTAAAATGGTTGTTTTATGGCAGTAATGCTTGGATTCTTATCTTACTCTCGCCGCACTTTCGACCACCCATATTGCCACATAACCATGAATAGTCTCAGGCAACATGCATTACAATATATCGTTCTTATTCCACATGACAAATCTATTATCTTTTGATTTTAACATTTAACAAGACAAATAGCAAGTTCACATTCTATCTACGTTTCATCCGTGTTTCATTTTATTCCATCATCCTATCATTCACCACAGCATTCTTGGCTTGGATGTCAGTGTAATGAAGTCAGTCCGCATTAACAGCGGCCACACACATAAGATGACAGTCCTTGCCTATGTTGCAATTTTTCCGCACACATGATATAATAAATTTACATTTGATTGTCGAAATGGCACGCCTTGTCTGCAGAAGATGCGGAAACAACCAAGAATTGCTCAACCGCCCGATGCCTCCCAAGGCCGGCTGTAAAAGCAGCTTTCATATCAAAAGCATCTGCTCTTGCTGTCCTATAGATGCCGTATTATAGATTTCTCAAAGGCTAAATATACCTGAACTATTATAATTCATTATACAAATTATCTAAGGAGATTGTCTGATGACAAAACACGCCTCGACGGGGTTTGAACACGACCTTCTTTTGCGCATTGTTAAGCTTTTAAATGTTACCATGATTACAATACCCTTTGCTTTGTGCTGGTTTCTTTACTATGCACAACGTACAGAGGCTCCTTTCTATGCGAAAGGAAACTACCTCATAATAGCACTTTTTGTAGTACTATACACTGTTTTCGGTCGCGTGTATGATGCTTTCCTAATGTCTATGCAGCGGATTGCTGAGGTAGTGTACGAGCAATTTCTCGCAGCAGCCGTCAGTGATTTTGTTATGTATATTGTAATTTGGCTGCTCACCAAACACTTGCCCAATATTCTCCCCGGCGTTGTTGCGCTTGGCGGTCAGGTGCTGCTTTCCACCGTGTGGGCAACCTATGCCCACAAATGGTATTTTGCCGTATTCCCTCCACAGACTACTGCCGTGATTTACGATGGCCGCCAAGGGATTGAACGCCTGATCGGTCAGTATGGCTTAGATAAAAAGTATAATGTCCAACTCGCAATCAGCGCTGAGGACTGCATTGCAAACTTGGCAATCCTAGATGGTACGGAAACGGTCTTCATGAGCGGCATTCATAGTCACGACAGAAACATTATTCTCAAATATTGCATCGACAAGGGCATCAATGTTTTTGTGATTCCGCGTATTGGCGATACGATTATGTCCGGTGCACACCATATGCACATGTTCCATCTGCCGATGCTGCGTGTGCGCCGCTATAACCCGCAGCCGGAGTACCTATTTGTAAAGCGCGTGTTAGATGTTGTCATCTCCCTATTCGCTTTGGTAATCCTGAGTCCAATTTTTCTTGTTACTGCAATCGCAATCAAAGTTACAGATCACGGGCCTGTGTTCTATAAACAAACCCGGTTGACAAAAGATGGAAAAGAGTTTGATATTCTGAAGTTCCGCAGCATGCGTGTCGATGCCGAAAAAGACGGTATAGCACGACTTTCTTCCGGCGAACACGATGACCGCATTACGCCGGTAGGGCGCGTGATTCGTGCCTGCCGAATAGATGAATTACCGCAGTTGTTAAATATATTAAAGGGCGATTTGAGCATCGTTGGCCCTCGGCCAGAGCGCCCGGAAATTGCGGCGCAATACTGTGCAGAAATGCCGGAATTCGCACTCAGACTACAGGCAAAAGCCGGTCTGACGGGATATGCGCAGGTTTACGGCAAGTACAATACAGCCCCATATGACAAGCTTACAATGGATTTAATGTATATCGCACATCCAAGCATTATAGAAGATCTAAAAATCATGCTTGCAACGGTTAAAATCCTATTTGTACCGGAAAGCACTGAAGGTGTTGCAGAAGGCACTACAACTGCAATGGATGAACAAAACAACGATCTGGTACACTTATGACTATGTGCCAATCTGAATCAAGAAGGGAGACATAAGGCATCTGTGAGTGTGGATGAATGTAAGAAATACTCCGTTCTCATGTCTGTTTATAAAAAAGAGAATCCTGCGCATCTGCAGCAGGCGGTGGAAAGCATTCAGGCGCAGACAATTCCAACAGACAACTTTGTACTGGTCTGCGACGGCCCTTTGACCCAGGAATTGGATGCAGTTATTGCAGAAAAGCAACAGGAAATGGGCAATTGCTTTCATGTTGTTCGTCTTCCGCAAAATAAGGGCTTGGGCAATGCGCTAAACTATGGCATTCATTTTTGTACAAATGAGTTGGTTGCACGTATGGACAGCGATGATGTGGCATACCCAAATCGCTGTGAGAAGCAGCTTTCTCTGTTTAATGTTCACCCGGAAGTCAGCATCTGTTCTGGCACAGTGGAAGAATTCACAGCCGATATACAGGTAGTAGACGCAAAGCGTATGCTGCCAGAAACAGATGCGGAGATTCGAGTATTTGCAAAAAAGCGCAATCCCTTTAATCATCCATGTGTAATGTACAAGAAATCTGCTGTTGAGGCAGTAGGATCCTATCAAGACTTCTACCTGTTAGAAGATTACTATCTTTGGCTGCGGATGCTTATGGCAGGTTATCAGGGCTACAATTTACAAGAGCCGTTGCTTCACATGCGTGCTGGTGCGGATATGTACCTGCGAAGGTCCGGATGGGCTTACGCAAAATCCCAAATGAAGCTATTTGGATTTATGCGGGATAATGGCTTTATCACTGAAGGCCAGTATACAATAAGTTGCCTCATTCGTAGTTGTGCCGCGCTAGCGCCAAATTGGTTGCGTAAGTTAGCGTTTGAGAAAGTTCTGCGAGGATAACAGAAGAGCACACGCAGCCAACAAAAAGCAAACACCTATATGGGAGGCCAAATGTGATAACGGTACGAATTAAAGGCGGCTTGGGAAACCAAATGTTTCAGTATGCGGTAGGATATGCACTTGCCACACAGGCGGCGGATGAGGTTTGCTTTGATCCTGCTTTTACTCCTACCATGACTGCGCGCAGCTATAAACTTCCTTTACTCCGGGTACAGACGGCAAATAAAGCTAACACCTCATGCCTTCCCACCATTGCAAAAGTCTTAAAGAATCCCTATATCAACAAAGCGTGCAGAATGTTAAAGCTTGGCCACCACACAAGCGGAGACTTTTTATATTATCTTGAAGTTGATGAATCATTCCACCCAGAAGTACTGGCATTGGGCGGCAAGAATGTATATTTAGATGGTTATTTTCAGTCACCGCACTATTTCGAGTCATACCGTAAAGAACTTCTCACACAATTGCAGCCCAATTACTTGCCAGCGGACTCTTACATGGCACAGTTAGCGCAAATTAAAAGTTCCTGCTCTGTTGCGGTACATGTACGTCGCAGCGACTTTAAAGCAGATCGCAGTCCGTTCCATTACCTTTTAGCGGCAGACTACTACCGTGAATCATTGGCCTACATGCGCGCAAAACTGTCTGTTCCCGAGTTTTTTTGGTTTACAGATGATTTCGAATGGGTAAAGGCTCATTTTCCTGCAGATGAACACACGCATTTTGTAGAACTTCATACGCAACACTGTGACATTGATGATATGATGCTGATGAAGCATTGCCACCATATCATCACCGCAAATAGCACCTTCAGCTGGTGGGCAGCATGGCTAAATGAGCACCCGGACGCACTAATAGTTGTACCCGGAAAGCCGTATGGAAATCCAGATATGTTGCCTTCTTCGTGGATCAAACTCTGAGGAATTCCTTTATGAAAGTAATTCAAATCATGGACAATCTGGAAACTGACGGTGGTGTCAACAGCGTTGTTTATGACCTTTGCCAAGCACAACGCGTGCTTGGTGCAGACGTCTCCTTAATTGGTATAATGGACCGGGGCAACAGTAACAATGAGCAGGTACAGGCGTTGCGTGCATTAGGCGTTTCCGTCCACTGTCTGGGTGCCAAAAGCAAACCTGATGCGTTGCTACGGTATGTTTTTTCCCTTCGCAACCTGATTTGTGAAATCTCTGGTGGAGAAACCGTTATTTGCAATCTGCACCTGAAACTTAGTGTGCTGATGGGCACAATGGCAGCGGTAGGTCTGTCAAATGTTGTCTGCATTGAAACATACCACAACACTTACCATCACTATTGGCTGCAATACAATCTGTGCAAATTTATGATTCGCGAATATATCTGCGTTTCGGAAACAGCATACAAAGAAATGCAGCTGCGTTTCCATACGCCGAAACATAAGCTGTGCGCCATCCCTAACGGCGTTAACCGTGTGGGAATTCGAGCCCAGATGGGAAACATCAAAGAAGGGAAATCAGAAACTGTCAACTTTGTATCCGTTGGACGCATGAGTTATGAAAAAAATCTTATAATTCCTGTGCAAGCGTTTGCACAGATGCAAAAGGAAAATGTAACTTATACTGTCATCGGCGATGGCCCACAAAGAGACGAACTGGCAAGCATTGCAAAGGGTCACGAAAACATTCGATTTCTTGGCAGCTTGCCGCGCACGCAGGTCATTCCGGCAGTTGCCCAAGCGGACCTGGTGATCCTGCCTTCCCTTTGGGAAGGCAGATCTATTTCTATGCTAGAAGCGATGGCACAAGACAAGCCGTTGATCCTTTCGGATGTGCCTGGCCTTCGCACGGTTTTTGATGAATCACCCTTGAACGAAAAAGAATCTTTCCGTGTTTGCCGTTTCGGCTATCTAGTACGCACTTCGGATGTACAGGCCTATATCAACTGCATTCATCACTTTGCAGAGCATCGGGAACTTTGGCCCCAGATGTCTGCTTATGTGGAAGAAATTTCGAAGCAAAGCGATATTTCCAAAGTGGCTGCAGCCTATTTAAAAGAATACAAAAAATTCATGTAACCAAATAAGCAGAAAGGATTTTATTCATGAATCCTATAGTTTCTGTCATTATGCCTTGCTACAACGAAGAGGAAAATGTACGCAATGCAGTAACTTGTGTCTTACAGCAGACATTTCAGAATCTCGAGTTGATTATAGTCGATGATTGTTCAACGGATGCAACGGCAGCCATTGTGGCATCTTTCGCAGATTCACGAATTTGCTTGCTTCGTAATGCGGAGAACATGGGTGTGGCGAAGTCTTTGAACGCTGGCCTGAAAATAGCGCGAGGCCGTTATATTGCACGTATGGATGCGGACGACACTTGTGAACCGACCAGGCTGGAAAAACAAGTCGCCTATATGGAGCAACACCCAGAGTGTGTTTTGTGCGCAACAGGGGCAGATGTGTACAACGGAAAAGAAATTAGACTTCAAAGTGTCATTATGGGAGATGAACTACTTAAACGATATCTAGTAAAAAACAACCCCTTCGTGCATAGTAGCGTTGTCTTCCGACGAAATATTTCAGACCGGGCCGTATGCTATCCAGAAGTCAAAGGCTTTGAAGACTATACGCTTTGGATCGAACTAAGTAAATGGGGTACATTCCATGTCTTGCCAGAAATTTTGGTGCATCGCGTTGATATCGACAATCTCGGCAAGAAACGAACATGGGCAGGGTTTAACAAAAACAAAATCTATCGCAGACTATTTTTGCAGCAAATCTCAGCAATAAAAGCAACACATCAATACGCCTATGGTTTGGTAGCACTTGTGCCAACACTGGCTAAAATTGCAATCAGCTTTATTTTAAGATGGTAAATGGTATACCGTATGATTTTATTTTATGTATTGCTTATCCTAAGCATTCTTACATATCCCTTGCCAGACGCCCGCGTTTTCGGGTTGCCAGTGGCATTTTTTCTTTCCCTGTACAGTGCATCACTTCTTTTGTGGTCATGCTATAGAAAAAAGCAAAAACCAAATTGGCGACAAGCGTATCCGCTTGTCGCTTTACTGGCAGGATTTTTAATTTCTTCTGCCGCTTCACATTCTTGGAATCTTGCATTCCTTACACGATTGCTAACATTCTACACGATTTATTTTGTGCTGTCTAACGGCCGCATTCTCTTAGACTGGTCTGGCAAAGCCGTTGTTGCGGAACAATTTGCACGGGTTCTGCTTAATTTAGTAATTGCCAGCGGTATCGTTTTCCTTGTGTATGGTTATTATGGATACATAACCGGACATATTGGTGTGGAACCGCAATTTGACTGGTGGCCGATTGCAAAATATTGGGGATTGCATTATCTTCCTTCAACCAGAAACGCGGATATTCACTACATGATATTCCCCCTGATTGCAGTACTTGTCAAGGCCAACCGTCGCTGGTATGACAATATCTTGCTGATTTTGTTCGGTTCAACGGTATTGCTATCGATGGCCAGATTTGCATGGCTGTGCGTAGCAGGAGTTCTTGTTCTATGGTTCTTATATTGCCTGCGCACAGATAAAAATATCAGAATTTTACTCGGTCGCTTAGCACTTGTTGTAGTTGCATTAGTGATGTATGTCATACTATTGGTCGCCTTCGGGCGTGTAGCGTATTTCTTTGGAAAATCCACTTCCATACTAACTACGAACTCATCAGCATTAGTTTCAAACTCTAATGCTGAACGTTCATCAGCATTAGTTTCAAACTCTAATGCTGAACGTATAGAAATTATCCGCACAACTGTAAAAGTGATTCGAAAACACCCCTTCGGTGTTGGTGCCGAAAATATGCATGCTTATTATGCAGTGGAAGGATTAAAACTGAACCATGCCGAGAATACATACTTGAATTTACTGGCAGAACTAGGATTCATTGGGATGCTAGGCTATACGGCATTGGTAGTCTCCCCCATATTACACTGTATGCTAAAGCGGAGAAGACGACAGCTTTCAATGTATGAGGCGTATGCTTTTTTCGCAAGTGCGTATGTATGTGCCGCGCTACTGTTCAACACAGAAACAATCAATGCGTATATGTGGATTATGATGGGCATCATTAGTTTTACAGCCCATGTTTCATCAGACGGAGATTCAGATGATAGTTGTAAAATATAACGGCGGTATCGGAAATCAATTGTTTCAGTATGCTTTCAGCCTTTACTGCAAGCAATATTGCTCTACAGTCTATGCCGACACCGCAGAGTACAGGCGCAAGACTATACATGGCGGTTTTCTGCTGGAAACATTGATTCCAACTTGGACGACTGAGTTTCCTACAATTTCGGATGAAGCGTCTCAACGCTGGAATACACTTTCGCTGGCAGACCGAGTGTCAAATAAACTGCTACACCATTTCGGAAAACACTATTTTGAAGCATATTTTTCTAGTACAGAACAGATTGTTAGCTTCCTTGCCGACCATAAAAACAGCTATCTTGAAGGATATTGGCAGAATATACACATCGTGCAGCCCGTTCTGGCAAAATTGCAGGAGGGCATCGTACCCCCGGAAAAAGTGACTGTTTCTGAGTGGTACAACAGATTATCAACAAATAATGCTATCGCACTTCACATTCGCAGAGGCGACTATCTCAGCAGTCCTGATGCCCGCCGTCATTATGGGAATATCTGTACCGAGTCTTATTACACAGCCGCAGTGAAGATTATGCGGAAGTTAGTTCCTTATGCACATTTCTATGTCTTTACAAACGATTATAAATATTGTACGCAGAAATATGGTACAGACGCTGACATAACTGTTATTCCGCCTTGTACAGATCAGTCAGCTTATCATGATCTCTTATTGATGGCGCAATGCCCTCATCACATACTTGCAAATAGCTCTTTTAGCTGGTGGGGAACGATGCTGTCAACACAACCTGGTTATACCATTATGCCTAGTGTGTGGGATAATTGTGTGACACACAACCATCTTATCATTCCAAACGCCGTATTACTGGACAACAACGGTATGACCGTAGAATACTGATCGTTTCTATAAAACAGGAGCCTATCTATGACTCATAAAAGATCACGCCATATTCTTCATGGTGCAGTAATCAGCACCATTATACTTATAATGCAGATGTTTGCAGCACTCGTCAAGGTTAAGGTTATCCTTTCTGCATATGGGCACGAGTATTACTCTATTTTCCAAAGTTCAAACGGTATTTTTTCCTATTTGATTTTAATTGAAAGTGGCTTTTCTGTTGCATATCTACTAAAAATGTACGAGCCATACGCTCACAGGGACACCCGCAAATTGCAGGAGCTTTACCTTGGGTTGGAACACATGATGACTCGCGTAGCGTGGATCATGTTGCTGGGGGTTGCAGTTGTCACAATCATATATCCACTGATTTTGGCTGAAAACGCTCTCCCCCAATGGGAACTTCTGGTGCTAATCGCTCTGAGCGGCATCAAATTTGTGCTACCGTATTTTTTTACAGTGGCAAAAAAGCAAATATTGAATGTCGTCGAAAAATCGTATCTTATCACAAGCATTGACAGCGCAGTAAATTTGGTTACAGACATAATTATCATTTTCATTGCGCTCTTTACATCACTGAATTTTTTGTGGACGGTAATCGCATCTGTTCTGATGCTGATACCCTCCATTGTGATATATACAATTATTGTAAACCGGTACAAGAAGCAATTTCACTTTCTGCCACATGCAGAGCCATCTTACGAGGCCTCCAGCATGACAAAAGATATCATGGCACAGAAAATTGCATATCTAGCAGACAATAATGTGGACCAAATCATTTTGTCTACGCAGGATTTATTACAGACAACGATCTATACTTCATTTAACTCTGTAGTTTCGTATCCTGTCACACTTGTCAATCAGCTAATCGCCTCTTTTCGTGGACATATTGGAGTACGTTTAGCAGATAATACTGCAGATAGCTACCAGCCTTTTCGCAAACTTTTTGCAGTAAATTTTTATATTGCTACCGTCATTTCGTGTGAGTTTATTCTGCAGGCACAAAACTTTGTGAAATTGTGGATTGGTTCAGAATACTCCACCGCAAATCTCACGCTAATTCTTTTCGCACTGGTATTGTTTCGCAAATGTGCGGAGAATTCAGTTACAATAGTCCGTGAAGGCCGCGATTTGTATAAGGAAAGTAAAAAGTATGCGTTGCTTGCGGCACTAATCAACTTCGTTTTGTCACTACTTTTAGTAAGGCCTTTAGGTATTAACGGTTTGCTTATTGCAACAATCATTGCAGATTTTGGCATTCTGGATATCAATAATTATCGATTGGTTTTTAATAAAGTCTTTAATCGAGGCTTTGATATTCTGCCCGAACTTTTTGCGGCATCAATAAGTATGTTGTTCTCTATTTACATTCGCTATGTATCTCCGTTTGCCGGTGTGGATCAAAGCAGTTGGTTACCATTCGTTCTTTACAGTGCAGTCACGACTCTTATAGTCGTTCTCGGTGTTGGATTTGTGTACTTTGCGCTTTCGCGTCACATTCGTATGGCAGCCAAACAATTCATGCACCGCTAGTTTAAAAGACAAGGAGCAGTCCATTATGGTATCCATGCGTTCATTGATGGCAATCTTTTTGCGAGACTCATACCGCGTTTATTTCTTTTTTTTCTGTTGCATAGTGGTGCTTTTCCTTGCATGGCGAAAACTATCTCTGACAGCAGATAGTCTTGCTAAAAAACTGATATTACCCGCTCTATTTCTTATAGCTTCTATCATTAACCCGGTTTCAGCTCACTTTCTGGTAAACAACGCAGAAGAAACGCGCCTTTCCAGATTCTTATGGGTGGTACCTGTTCCGGTGATTCTTGCCGCTGGAACAGTACTGCTGGTTGACTTGTTTAACTCTCCTAGAACGCGACAAATTGTGGCACTGGCAGTTATCCCAGTAATTTTATTTTTTTCCGGGGGATTTCGTACTTTACAGATACGCTGGAATGGATGGGCACAAAATGCCTATAAGATTCCGCCTGTTGTAATTGATTTATGCGATTATATTGTTGCAGACACTACCTGTCCAGATAAAACTGCTGTATTTCCGCTTCCATTGAACATCTGGGTTCACCAATATCGCGCCGATATTGAGATGCCTTTCGCCAGAATATCAGGCACTTGGGAAGAGAAAGGCACGGCATGCCGAGAACTCTACGATGCAATGCTTCCAATTGGTGCCGAGGGTGCATTAGCAGAAGAAGCTGTGAATTTAGATGAAATTGCATATTGGTGCGAAGAGAATGGGTGCCACTACCTTGTTTTGCCACGCAATGGAATCTACACAGGCAATTTGGAAACGCACGGGTTTAAGGAAGTATATTCGGTCGAAGAAAACTCGTTTGATGAGGTTTCCCCCTATGACCAGGAATATGTCCTTTATCTCAAGGTGGAGGAAAACATATGAGCTTTATTCGCGCGAGTGCCGCCTTTTTATATGCACTTTTCTTCATCCCAATAGGTATGGGATATTTCTGCTTTCCCGGAAAGAATCGGTACTTTGTCAGTATTGGAGGCTTGTTTGCAAGCCTCACTGCTTTTGAGATCCTTGCGTTGATATTCCATATCACACTGGGTAGTCTCCGTGTAATGACACTCTTATGGTGTCTGCTATGCGGTAGTATTGCGGCGGCCGGCATATGGAAAAAGATTCGTATGCCGAAGTGCCAAAATATGAGAAAAGAATCATGGGATACATACGAGAAGATTCTATTCGTAATTGCATTAGGGCTTATTTTTGCCCAAACACTGAACACCGTGTTGCGTGTATATTATGCAAACTGGGATGATGAGACCTATTGTGCAACAGCAGTGGTGTCGTATTTCACAGATACGGTTGACCGCTATACCCCGCAGAGAGAACTTCTTCGTGAGGCATTTTATAATACTGGCTACAATATCGCAGAGTGGCCCGTATTCAGTTCCATGTTGGCGATACTCAGTGGTTTGCATCCGGCAATCATCTTCCGAACAATCTTACCCTCGTTTGAAATACCATTTGCATATTTCATTGTATATCTCCTCCTGAATCACTTCTTTATTAATGATCGCAAGAAGACTTTTTTAGGCCTGATTTATAGTCAGCTATTCGTTTTGATTACGGCCGAAAAACTTGCAATCAGTAGCGAGTGGTGGCTTGTTGTAAACTGCTGGTCAGGAAAAGCCTTGGCTTTCAACATAATTACGCCGTTAATCCTGTGGTGCCTATTTAACATTGAAGATAGCTCTACAGAAGAACGTCCTTCTTATTGGAAACTGCTGTTTCTGGTTTGCTTTGCTGCTTGCTTGATTGCTGCCAGCCTATTTATGATTGTTCCGCTTGAGTTAGCTATTTGGGGGATGTTTTACTTATTTAGAACAAAGCGCTGGAAAGACACTTGGAAATTTGCTTTATGCGGTTTTCCAACGGTAGCATGCGCTTTTCTGGCAATGATTGCTTGATTGTGAACTTCCAGAAAAATGTTTGTAACAGCGATGTTATTGCTCTCTCAAATTGTCCGCCTTAGCTTCACGAACTGCCGCTCGGATGGCAGACTCGCTGCCTGTGTAGCCACGCTCTTGCTCTGCAATAAAACAGGCTCGCAGTAGGGGTATTTTGCATGAGTTTTATACGCCACCGTAGACCATCATGCCGCCACTGAAAGTTTGAGGCAGACATTTGTCAGTCGTAACTAACACACATAAATAGCTGTATAGTGTATAGTCATTGTCATTTAGACACAATATGTGGTGGTCATTTACAATTCAGAGTAAATTTGCAGTGATTATAATCACTACATTGCAACCCTTGAGGGCTTGGTATGCATAAAAACAGGGCCTACTGACCTCTGCCGATAGACCCAGAAAATGAAAAGCTCACTTATTTTGAAATAAGTAATTTTGTACACTTACTACTTTTAGGTGATTATAATCACCCAATACCATTCTAATAAGTGAGCATAATCACTTTAATAATTCAATTGGTAATAAGTGATTTTCCTCACTAATTTCCCCTAAATGCAGACAAATTCGATAAGTGATTTTGTTCACTTAGAAACCGCCTCTATTTTTTAGTTGCATTTCTTTGCATCATATATGTATTATTGTGCTCCGATTTTTGTTGAGTAGACTTGCCTGTTGCCGCTTCCTTGTTGAGTAGACTCGGCGGTTACAAAAGTAGCCCACCCGGTATCTTTCCCACAGACTGATCATCAGCACCTTGGAAAGTAACCGAGTGGGCTATTACTCTACTTCAATCTTCTATTTTCTTCTGGCTTTCCCAGCGTTCCAACTCGTCTGCCCGCGCAGAGCGCTGCCGCTCGTAGGCAATGTCGGCGGGCGTGGTAGTGATGAAGTATTCGGCTTTGCCGTCCACCCGGTAGGCCTCGCACAACGTATGTACCTGCGGATAGACCGATTCAATTTCTACGGTATGCCCCGCCAGCCGGTAAGTATTGTGCATCGTGCGCTCCTTATAGGATATCAAGTCAACAGCAGTTTCAGTCGTTAATGATAAACTCATGGATTTTTGTTGTTTTCTCCTGTTTTCCGCCATTTCTATGATTCTTCTGAAAAGGATGTGCCAATTTTGTGCCACAGGGGTCAAAAGTTCAGCGTTTTGTATGGATTTTTTGCGTTTTCAGTTCATATAGCTGTGAAATATAACCAATTTCAGCGCCCTATATAGTGTGCAAAACAGGTTCTTTTCGACGATGCTACGTCAATACGGTTTGTTGAGTAGACATTTCTGTACTCAAATTTGTTCGGAGAAGTTGCTCGACGGTGGCGTATAAAGCTCACTTATTGCCATATGTCGCTACATACCCACTTTTCCGGGCATAAAAAAGAAGCCGCCGATTATTGACTAATCGACGACCTTAAAGTACATCAGAGCGTAAAATATTCACTTTTTTCCTTATAAGTGATTAAGCTCACTTATTTCAGTTTGTAATGATTTTCAGTGATTATAATCACTTATTTTTACCAAATGATAGCATCACCCAAAACTCCGGGTGGCGTAAAAAGCTCACTTTTTCTAAGTGAACAAAATCACTTATTTCCAATAGCCATAAGTGAGCTTAATCACTTATTTTTTACGTTCATAGGTGCAAAAGTGATTTTATTCACTTGTTGAGTAGACTTATCTGTATAGCTCCTGCCCACCCGGTCACCTTCCACCTTGCTGCCTTGCAAGCATCCTGGATTCTTACCCGGTTGGCTGCCTTTTGCCGACTTCGCCACACACCCCTCACAGCGTCCCACTGTCGCGTTTAATTGGCGAGGCCGAGGAACTTTCCGCAGCGGACAATCCTTCGCCACACAGGGGCTTTGTGAGGCTTGGATTTTCGTCAAGAGCTTTCCCGTTTTCGACCAAAAACGGAGTGCCTAAATCGAAACTCACAAGTTGCTGTCTGGGGATGCTTTTCCCCTCCAGACGATATGTATTGTTCCGGTTCCACCGCATGTCCCGGTAGATCATCCGCACCAATGCCACGCACTTGATCTCGCAGCTGTTGCTCACAGTCAGCTTCGGTGTCTTATGAGCTCCTGCATCTTCAGCCGTACAGTTCTGCACAGCTACCTGTTTTGATTTCCGATTGTACAAAAAACGATAGTGGGTTGGCCAGCCTAATGCTTCCAATGTGCTGCGGAAGATTGTGATCCTTCCATCTTCGACATTAAAAGTCAGACCCAGCATCCGCTGGTTCCATATTCTTTCGTTCACTTCTCTCCCCTCCTTAAAAATGGGCGCACTTCTCCCTTGGTGTCCGAGTGATCTTTTTAATCTTTCCCGGTGTCGGGGACGGGCTTTCCTGTCAGGATTCCCATTGATACATAACCATCTATCTGCTTGATTTCGTTTTCTTTCAAATGTTCTTCTACAGGTACGCCAAAAGTACCTGCAATATCATCCGGGTAAAATCCCTTTCTGCTATCCGCAGGCTTCGTTTCCTGTGTAGCATTCTGGGTTGCTCCTTTTTTCCGTTTCTGGCTTTCATGGAAGATCTCCGGCACAAGCAGATCAAAAACGTACAGAGTTTCACCCTCAAAGGAAATTCTGTAACCCAGCATCTTATATCGGCACTCGCTGTCCCAGCCCATTTCTTTGTAAACCAATTCTGCAAAAGGCTTGCAGGACATCTTCCGACTCTTACGCTTATCCGGTTTGGCAATGCACCAGCGCAGAGCATCCTTGTCATTTTCGTCACAGCCACGCACAACAATGCGCTTCAAATCACTGTTGAACATGACATGTACATAAACTACATCCTCCAGCCCTGTGATGCAGGCTGTGTTGAATGTAATGCTGTCTTTGCGGATCACAATAGCCGGGTCCCGGAGGTGTGCAAACAGCTCTTTTCGCACGACCTGATATCCATCATAGGAAAATGTACTCTCTAATTCTTCCGCTCTCGCATCTCTATCATTTTCTGCCTGCTCTTCCGGAGGCACAATAATTGTATCTTCATTCATCCGTATCTGTCCATCCTTCCATTATCTTTTCCGCTTCATGGAGCAGTGCATTCAAACCATCTGCGGTAAATGTATTCATTTCTTCTATTTCTGTGGCTGGCCGGAGTACATCCCAGTTTCCAGAGTAATGCTCCTGCTGCAAAATACCGACTTGTGCAATACTCGTAATCGGCTGTCCAAAAGTTCCTGCCCATTCTGGTGGGAAAATGTAGATTGTCTGCTTGACTGTCTTGCCTTCCGATTCTTCTTCCTTCGGTGGCAGAACAATCTCCTCAATTTTTACCATCTCCGGTTCATCCAGTTCAAAAAGCATCAGCTTATTATCTCTCTGCTCCACAAACTGACCCCGGAAACGGTATTTCAATCCTTCTTCCCATTCCATGATGTCAAAAAGGGTCTTTGCCAAACCACGGCATCCAAGTGTACTGGCACACCACCGACCTTCCTTCAGCTTTCCCCAGTGAATCGCATTCGGATTGCTCTTTTCACACGGCCGGATTGCAACACAGCGATCAACCGAGTTCAGAAGCAGTTCCACATACTCCACATCTTCAAATTTTTTCAGGCAGGCAGTATTGAAACGCAACTTGCCATTTGAAATCGTCATGGCCGGATTCCGCAACGTTGAGAAATACTGCGCCCGTACTACTTCATAGCCAGAAAGATCCAGGCGATTCATAACCTCTGTGGTATCGGCCGGCTTCTCTTGCATCACACTTTCAGATGCCTCTCGATATTCCTCCGCTGAAAAGCCAGTCCAGTCCTTGTCGAAAGGAACATATCCTCGTAGGATGCCATCATTCACGACACTCAAAACTGGAAAAGGACGATTTTTCTTTGCATAACTTCTGGATGCCCGCAGATGATTTGCTGCATTATAGACTTCTCTGGACACGATTGCCTCGTGATGATCCCTTTGCCGGTATTGCGTCCGATCATTATTATTTTTCTTTGATTTATGTGTTAGAAAATTTGGCGTGAAAGTCTTTCTCGCCAGCACATCTCCACAATGGCGTTCATTGGCAATGACACCTGCAAGAGTGCCTGGGTTCCACTCTGTGTTCCCCAATTTTGTCTTCCGACCATATTCTGTCAAAAGCTCTGCAATCTCAGTAAATGAAAATCCATTCAGGTACAGATAGTAAACGACCTTTACCGTCTGAGCCTCCGCTGGATTCACTACAAGATTGCCGTCCTCATCCTGATCATATCCAAGCAGAGCAGGCGTCAGGAACAGTCCGCGGCTGAACCGGCGGTCAATGGACCAGTTCATAATGATTGACTTGGAATGAGATTCTTCTTCGGCAACTGATGCCAAAATCGTCAGGATCATACGACCGTTACTGTCAAGCGTATAAATATTATCCGCTTCAAATTTCACACCTACAGGTGGATCAAGATCTTTCAGTGTTTCAATGACAGAAAGGCAATCCACAATGTTTCGGGCAAAACGGGCGATGGACTTCGTAAGGACCAGGTCTATCTTTCCTGCTTTGCAATCTTCAATCAACTGCTGCATTCCCTTACGATGCTCCAGCGATGTTCCACTGATGCCTTCATCATCGTAAATTCCAACGAACTCCCATCCCGGCTGTGCCTTTATGTACTCTGTATAATAATTTTTCTGAAGTTCATAAGAAGAAGTCTGCTCATCATTATCAGTAGAAACACGGACATAAGCGGCGACACGCCGAATAGAGGTGCTTTCTCCAAGCCCCTCCACTGCTTTTGCCGGGATAACCTCTAATTCAGAGGTATCCACACCTTTGTATCTGTCTCTTATCCTTTGCTTGCGGTCTACCGCTTCTGCTTCACTTCTTATCATGTACTTCCTCTCATTCTTCCGGCTTTATGCTCCAATACCACTGACGCATCTTCCGATAACTTCGGATGCCGAGTTCTTTCTTTGTATTTTCTGCTGTCCTGCGGCTGATTCCTTCATCGCTCATCCGTATATAAATTTCTCTGGACCTCATGTCTCCTTCAGATAGCAGCTTTTTTATCAGATATGCTGCTTTTTCAGTCTTCGATTCAAAATTTGGTGATTCCGGCTCCGCTGTTGGGTCTGGTGCAATCTCACACTCCAGCCAACGAAATCCGTCTTCTGCAGTTATTGAAAAACGAATCTCTCCATCGGATGGAGCCAGACTGTTTTTTATCTGCCGCACGATACGAATGTCAGCGTCTTTAGGATCTCGTTCCACCTGAAGGACACTTCGTGCCGCTGCCACAACATCGATACTGCCAAGACTCCGGTAAAGTCCCTTTGTTCCCTCTTTTTTATTGAGGTGGCCGATCAGCACAATGGCACAGTCATATACAGATGCCCACATGCCCAGACGCTGCATCAGCTTTCTGGCTCTTCCGGCAATCTGAAGATCAGAATCGCTTCCGAGATACGCCTGTATCGGGTCGATTACTACCAGCCGCGGCCGAAATTCTATGATAGCCTGCCGGATACGTTCATCATCCAGTGTCAGACCACTGTATGTTTCTTCATTAATAAATGCAACATTTCTGCAATCAGCTCCGCATTTTTCCAGTCGGGGCTTTATGGTATCTGAAACACCATCTTCGGAACACTGATAAATGACCCTCTGCGGCATTCCGATGATTTTTCCATCTGGCAGAGTTCCGCCCTTGGACAGTTCTGCTATCAGATTCATCATCATTGTGGACTTGCCGTCACCGGGGTCGCCTTGCAGCAATGTGATTTTTCCAACTGCAATGAACGGATACCACAACCAGCGGACGGCAGTCGCCTGTACATCACTATATAATGTAAGAATTCCTGTTTCTCCTTTGTTCGCCATCATCGTCCCTTTCTGTACGCAGTCTTTTCTACATTTATATTATAGAGTATGTGTGGCGTTTTGACTGCCACCCAACAGGTGGCACATCATCGTTTTTGCCACCCAACAGGTGGCAAAACAGCCTTAGACCACATAACAGATAGAGGTGTAGACCTTTGCGGCCTTAGAATTCCTGTAATCAAGTTGCTATGTATTTTTCTCTGCGGGATAATCGTAACAGCCTTATGCGGGTACACATAAGGAGGAACATACATGGCATTAGATTATACTGCACTTGGAAAGCGTATCAGCACTTTCCGTAACGCATCCGGATTAACTCAGGAACAATTTTGCGAAAAGTTGAATGTATCTCGCAAACACATCAGTCAGATTGAAGCGGCAATCAGCCGCCCCAGCCTTGAAACTCTGGTCGACATTGCTAATATTCTTAACATCTCAGCAGATGATCTTCTTGTAGACAGTTTGGCGCACTCCGCGTCCACTGCCGATTCCGAGATCCACCGTCTGCTTTTAGACTGTAATGCAATTGAGCAGGAGATTCTCACCCGGATGGTAAAGGAGATGAAAGCAATTTTATACGGCTTAGGAGTTTGATTTTATAACTTGTTGATCATATAACAAAAAAGCCCGCATAAGCCACAACTGCACTTTGGAACACACCGAAGTGCTGTCTGTGGTTTATGCGGGTAAGGACAAAAAAAGAAGCCCACCAGCGGACCATGTAGGAATCTACACAGTGCGCCAGTGGGCTGGTATGTTTTATACTGCTTCTGCTGGAATTTGGTTCATCTTCTCTTTAAATTCTTCCACAGTCATGTTCAAGTCCTCAGCAGCTTCTTCAAGGGTAATCTTGCCCTTTTTATAATACTTTACTGTCGTTCTAAGGTCGCCAATGTCGATGCCCTCAAGAATACTCTCATTTCTTAAATCTTCCATCTGCTTGCACACTTCGCTCACTCTTTCAGTTTTTTAGACATCTGGTTTTCTCTGCCATCAATGGAAAAAGCATATCAATAGTTACACACTGCACCGGTAGGCGATGAGTTTCAATTATGCACTTCTTCTCTCATCTAGTTCTTTTACCTCATCAACTGTGAGTTTCGTAGCTTGCGCTATTTCCTCATAAGTTAGCTTTCCAATCAACAGCAAGCTACGGGCTGTTTCCAGAGAGTTTTCTCTTGCAGCTTCATTTCTCATGTCTTCCATAACCTTGCACATAACCGCCACTCCTTTCTCATCTTCTTTGAAGTACTGTACTCGATTAGCTAATACTTCATAATACATATCTTTTGCACTTGTACAAGAAAAGTCATGCATCAGTTTTCCAAGTGCCGTTTCATTTTTGATTTGAGAGTTCACATATATAATATGCGATTCGTCACCAAATGATTCTCCTGTTTCTTTAATCATACGGTCAATATGATATATCGGAAGTCCTCTTTTAAGAACATCATTCTCTGTGATGAAAATCACATAAGTTTCATTCAGGTATTCATACTGCTCGCCTGGTTCAGTAACATTCGCATCGATTATACCGCTGTTATACCTAGCTCGCTTAACACCAGCACCTTTATCATTTCGCTGAATTTCAATATTGTATACACGGTTTTCCCTATCCACTGCAAGAATATCCAACCGCACAGATTTTCCCTGTAAATTTTTAACGCTATACTGGCTATTGGATTTTTTCACTTTCAGATCGTCTCGATTCAGAATAATCTGCAACAAAAATTCTGCACACTTTATATCTTCAAAGACTTTGCTCATGAAATCATCATCCAAAAGCCTAAAACCTCGCAATCTTTGAAGATCTTCTTCATGCTTTCGCTCGAAATCCAAATCTCTACACTTATTCATCGGATATCACCCTCTTTCAGGTTGTGAAGAATAAATCTCCCCATCAATATCTTACCATCAAAGCACGCTTATTTCAAGCGGTCATGCTCTTCTAAAAAAATAATCAACCCCATCAACGCCTTGGAAATGATCACCTGTAAATTTTTTCATTAATATTCACGCCGATGCAAACTCCTATATACATCCTCGATAAAACTCATGAACTCCACGCTGGCACACTTGATCAGACATTTTCCATCCACGGCTTTCAGCTTTTCCATAACCATTTCTGCCAATGCATCCCCACGCCCTCTCATCTTCTGAGCAGCAAACACCACAGACTCATCGATGAACGCAGCGTACTTTGCACCATCAATATTGCTTTGTACCGGCACGCCTTCGCCACTGTCAAGCCGGATCACTTTTGGCTCATACACAGCCCTCACCTTTCTCAGTGCCTCTGCCGGCTCCATGCTCTGGAGATATAATTTCATAGCACCGGCCGCCACAATCTCCTCAGCTGTTGCACCATATTTCTCTGCCAGCATCCCAGCTACATCTTTCATTTCAAACACTCCTCGCTATGTGTATTTTCTGTCGTATGTGTATTTCTCGCCACCCACAACATATAACAGGACCCTGCACATAGCAATCCTTACGGGTAAAAAAGGCCAGACAAAAAACAGGCAAAATAGCAGCACAATAAAACCTTAAAAAACAAAAAAGCCCCGCCAGATGCAGCCACAAAAGCCACACCCGGCAGGGTCCTGTCTCCTTTCATCACACCGCTTCTTCCCTCTCGCGCTTCGCTGCAGTTGTCAGGTATCTGCGGTACTGAATGCTGAATCCGTACACCTTATAAGGAGCATCCACATAGACCACATTGCCGTCCATGTCACTCCGCTTATAACCCATGAAGCTGTCGAGCGTTCTGCGGTTGCCTTTTGAGGTCAGTGTCACACCGAAGTTTGTCTTATAGGTTGCCACATCCCCCTGCAGTACCCCGCTCTCAACAAAAGCACAGTAGATGCCTTTTTCAAAGTGGAGCATATCTGGTGCTTCTGCAATCCGCTCAGGAGTCAGCTTGAGCTTTCCGCTGGTGATGGCACGTTTCCGGCCTTCGATGGCATTTCCGTCCACATCCCGAAGCAGGGTTCCCTGTACATCCAGACCGTTGACTCTTAACGGCATTCCGCCTGCATTGGTATCTGGCAGTTCTTTCAGACAGGCAAGGAAGTATTCAAAGTTCTTTTTCATGATCGCCAGCACACCCTGTTCCTCCTCAATCGTCTGCCGTTCCTGTTGGAGTGCTTTCAGCCGTTCCTGCAGGTCGTTCACAAGTTCTGTATAAATCTGGGCTTCCGAGCCTTCCTCCGTTTCCGTCCCATAGAAGCTCACTCCGATGCTTCCCGGTGTCAGTCCGCTTCGGATGTCCAGGTCGATGTCGTCAATGGTCACCTCCCCGTTGGAAAGGGCTTCATTCAGTTCCACATTCTGTTCCAGTGCAGCTTCCCGAAGCGCCGCCACCTGATGGCTGATGGCATCCTGCAGGCGTTCTTCCATATCCTTGATCTGATTTTCCACCGTTGCCATCCTCTGCACCGAGATGCTGTTGTTATTCGCCAGCCGGACAGCCTGCTCATAGGCATTGTCAAACATCGTCACGATCATGGAGGTATCTCCGTGTTGTTCAAAGTCATGCTTCATGCTGTAGAGCAGTTCCATGAAACTCTGCTCCAGCGCACACTCATGGTAGCGTTCTGAGGGGCAGCGCTTGTTTGCAGCTTCCTTTTCCTCATCTGACATGCAGCCTTTCTTGCTCCGGCAATACGCTTTCTGGTCGGGAGAACCGTTCTTCGGCGGCTCACCGTCCCGCTCCCCGACCTTACGCTTGCACCGCCAAACGGGATACGAATAGGTGTATTTTTCCAGATACTCTCCGGTATCCTCACCAGTCGCCTTAAGACTCCGCTCATCGCTGTAACCATTTGCCACACCCGTGTAGGTTGTACGGAAGAATCCCTCCCCGCAGGGCTTTCCGGCATCCGGTCCATTCTCCAGGATCGCACCACAGCGCAGGTTTCCAAACGGAGAACCCTTAATGCTCTTTACCTTTTTCTTGCCGGGGCCTTTCGTCATGTCTGCCCTCGGCTTCTCGAACAGCATAGTCTGCACTTTGTCCCAAGTCACACGGTCGATGATGCCCACATGATGGTTCTTCACATAGTACCGGGGTGCTTCGCCCTTGTTGATGCTGGAACGGTGGGTAAGGAAGTCTTTGGTAATGGTCTTCTGCATCTCGATGTCGCCCACATACTTCTCATTCCGCAGGACGATCAGGATCGAGCTGGCACTCCACTTCTTCCCGTTGACCGTGAATTTTTCCATCTGGTTCAGCTCCTGAGCGATCTTATTCGCCGTCTGGCCTTTCACGAAACGGTCAAAAATGTAGCGGATGATCTCTGCCTGCTCCGGCACGATGACCCACTGCTTATTTTCCCCAAGCTCATATCCCAGCATCCGTTTCAGATTGATATGCGGGACACCAGACTGGAACTTCTTCTGGATGCTCCATCGGATGTTATCGGAAATGGAACGGCTCTCATCCTGTGCCAGTGCAGAAAGGATCGTCAGGATCAGCTCACCTTTGGCGTCCAGCGTGTCGATGTTTTCTTTCTCGAAATAGATACCCACTGGCGGCTTCAGCTGCCGAAGCTCACGGGTACAGGTCAGGGAGTCAATGGTGTTTCGTGCGAATCGGGAAATGGACTTTGTAACGATGTAGTCCAGCTTTCCATTCATCGCATCTTTTATCATGCGGTTGAATTCTTCTCGATGTTCCCGGTTGGTACCAGATTTTGCTTCATCCGCGTAGATGCCGGCAAAGATCCAGCCGGGCTTCCGGGTGATGAGGTCTTTGTAGAATGCTTTCTGTGTCGTGTAGGAAGTCTGCTGACTCTCATCGCCGGTGGAAACACGGCAGTAAGCCGCCACACGGATGTTGGTCTGGCTTTTCAGCTGCCCGCCGTTCTGTACCGAGCGCACACTGGCGGGGATCACATCCACTTTTTGTCTTGTCATAATCTGCTCCTTTCTTCCAGCCTTGCAACTGGTCTTATCTTACATGCCTCTTCCGCTGGCTGCCGTCGCGCATCGTATGCCCGTCATAATAGCTTGCGGTATTGCGGTAATCTTCGATATTGGAATCCATCTCTACCTCGGTCTTGGTGTCATCGAACCAGTGTACCGTAAACTTCAGCGGTGAATGGATCGTGATGGAGAGGAGGAATGCCTTGCAGTGTTCTTCGGTCACTTCATTCAGAAAGGCCACCGTACCATCCCGCCCCGCCGGGAGGTTCTTCATCCACTCGATTGCCTTTTCCCTTCGTTCATAGTCGCCCTCCAGTTCTTCCCAGTAGTCTTCCATATAGTCGAGCTGTTCGGTCAGTTTCTGCTCAGTGTCCGTGTCCTTCTGAATATCACACTCCAGTTTCTCAATGAGCTTTTTCTTCTCCTCAATAGAAGCAGGGTCGATCATCTCGTCACCGAGAAGTTCCAGACGGGTCTGCATCACATCCACCTGACTTTTCAGGAGCCGGATCTTCTTACTGGTGCTTTCCACACTGGTGTGTGCGGCCGCTATCTGCTTTTTATAAAAAGCACGGTCGCGTTCCATAAAATCCAGCTTCTGAATGCTCTCCAGCCGTGCAAGCATCTGGCTTACAAAAGAATCTGCTTCCGGGGTGAAGTTGTCATACTGCTCTTTGAACCGGCCGCTCATGATGTCTGCCACAGCCACGTTGTCATGGATGGGCTTAAGCGTCAGCCGGAACCGCTCCAGAACTGCTTTACGGAAGGCTCGGACAACCTGTTCCTCGTATACTTTTTCTGCATGGCAGATACGTTTTCCTGTCGTCCGGCTACTCGTCGGGCACCGCCAGATGGGATAGTTCCCATTTCCGTTTGTCACATGGAAAAAGCGGCCGCACTCCCCGCAGATTAGTCTTTGGGAAAACGCTCTCGGCTTCTTGCCGGATCTTGTCCTGTTATATAAATCGCTGTTTACTTTTACAACTTCCTGTGCCTTTTCAAACAGGTCCTCGTCAACGATTGCCGGATGATGGTTCCGGACAAAATACTGAGGAACTTCGCCTTTGTTGTCCCGGACTTCATGTGTCAGGTAATCCGATGTGAACTTCTTCTGGATAAGGACTGCACCCATGTACCGCTCGGCACGGACGATCCGCGTGATATTCCCGCCTGTCCATCCATCCAGCAGATCACTGTTTAACTGCCCTTTCTTGGATTTTTTCTTTCTTACTCTCACTGCGTCGGTGACAGGAGCCGGAATCTTGTCCATGTTCAGTTCCCTTGCAATCTCCGTATAGGCTTTCCCTTCCACGACTTCATGGAAAATGCGCCGGACGACCCTGGCTTCTTCCTCAACGATCTCAATATCTTTATACTCATATCCGCTCTCAGAGGTAACCATCTTCCCATTGTAGCGGTATCCGTACATGATCTTGTTTGGAACATCCCCCTTCGGAAAACGCATCTTCTGCCCCAGCCGGATGTTGCTGGAAATGCTGCGGCTTTCTTCCTGTGCAATGGCTGCCAGTGTCGTAAGGATGAAGTCGCTGGTCGGGTCTGCCGTATCCAGATTTTCTTTCTCGAACAGAATCGTTACCCCGCAGTCATGTAGGACATCCAGTGCACTCATAAAGTCAGCCGTGTTTCGGGCAAATCGTGATATGGACTTGCACACAATGCGGTCGATCTTCCCGTCCTTACAATGGCGCATCAGTCGGCGGAATCCGGTTCTCTTTTCCTTGGAAGTGCCGGAGATGCCGTAATCGGAGTACACACCGACTGCATTCCATGCCGGATTATTTTCAATCAGCTGGTTAAAGTATTTTTCCTGCGTTTCATAGGAGTTCTCCTGGTCGCTCATGTCCGTAGAAACGCGGATGTAAGCTGCCACATTAAGGGTTCCGGCTTTCTTTTTGGTAGCCCGGAAGGTCGCCGTCGAAACGAACTTGTTATCCTGCGGTTCTTCCGGTGTGAAGAGCTTCGTAAACTCACTCTCCATACTGCTCTGCAGCCGTTCTGCAATGTCCGGCTCTGCCATGACCTTTTTGGCATCCAGAGCTTTCTGGATAAGAGCTGTGATACCGGCGTCCACGATGTCTTTTGATTTTTGGGGTGTCTGTTTTTTATCTGATGCGTTTTGGGGTTTTTGTTGAGTAGACCTGCCCTGGTGCCTATCAGCCAGTGGTAAAAAAGAAGCTGTGGCAGCATCCGTACTTTGACGAACATCTGCCACAGCTTCCACAGGTTTCTTTTTCCCAAGAGCGGCTTCCAGTAAAGCCGAGACATCCACAGCAGATGCATTTACTCTCTTCTGCTGTTTCTGCTGTACTGTATTCTTCACAGTCTTTTTCTGCAGATTTGCAAGGAAATCCGTACCAGTACTCATAGTTTTCGCTCCTTTCCTGCCCGTTTTCTTCTCTTTGGGCAGTCACATATTCCCTCTGTTTCGTGATATTATCAAGTAATTTCGGCGCAGAAAGACGGAGAATAATCTGGGAGATTATTGTCTTATCTGCACGATATGTACGCCCCGCCCGGTAAGGACGGGGAGTGTTTTTAGATACGGGCCGCAAAGTCAAGTGCGATCCACCCTGCACCGGATTTCAGCTTGCCCCAGCCCTTCGCAGAACCAGCACCGGCAGATTCTGCCACGATAGTAAACACGCCTTTCCCGGTGTAATAACCGGTCTTACCGTAATTCGTGCCCGGTCCCTTGCGGATGTTGAGGTCTTTAATGGATACACGCACAGTATACGGGACTGAAGACTCCGGTTCCGGGTAGACGGTCTTACCCGCCGGGTCAAAAACATAATAGCCCGGATTCTTATCTGCACACTGTTTTGCATAGGTGAGGTCGTGGAACGCACCTTTCTGGGAAGCGGCATTCTGCCAGCTCTTACGGACACGGTACCAGCCGGAAATAGTGGTGCTTTCAGAATCCTTTACCGCATCATACTGCGTCAGGTTCCAACGCTCGATGATATTGCAAAGGTTCTGAACATAGGTGTGGCTGGTAGCATAACCACCATCCTTGATGATCTGTGCCGCTTTCTTGTAATCGGTACAGCCTGCCAGACCCTCATAGCGTTTCCTGCTGCCACTCATCGCTCCGAGCAGATATGCTGCATGGTCGGCAATGGAGTCTTCCACACAGGCGTACTTGCGGAAGTCAGCAGTGATCGTCACATAGCTGCCATCGGTGTTCTGCTCCTGCGTTTTCTTGGGATAGACAGACTTGCCATCCCAACTGCTGCCGCTCCAGCTGTTCCCGGAAAGCGAGGTCTTCATGCCGAAGCAGTTATTGGCATTCTGTGCCAGCTCAGATTTACCGTAGCCGGATTCCAGAATGAACTGTGCCATCGACACGCAGGCAAGGATGCCCGTGGTTTTCTGGATCGCAGTAAACAGCGGACCGATCTTTGCCACTGCCTCTGCTTCCGAGAGATTTTTCAGCGAAGAAGCCTGCATGCCGGATGAGGATGAACCGCCCAGTGCTGCAGTTACCCTTGCGGCCAGATCACCCAGGCGGGCATACAGCCAGTTTCCAGGGCAGCTTTTATTCGCAAACCAGCGGTGAACGGTCAGCACCATTTCATCTGCCGCCGGAGCATAGTTGAGTGTCTTATTTTTATCACCCAGCCACAGGAGCTTCTTCTTCCCGTTACGCTTGCAGATATCAATGCAGAGCTTGACCAGAGAGTCATATACGGCACTGTTCATGGCATACGGCTCATTCATGTCGCTGGCGCATTCGATGGTGACCGCCCTCTGGTCATTGGCATTGCTCGACGAACACCAGCTGCGGTTCTTTTCTTCGACACAAAGCGACACACGGCCGTCTGTGCCGATGCCGTAGTTGCAGCTTGCCTGACGACTCGTGCTGGTGAAGCAGCCGCAGATGCTCTCCGCAGAAAGCTGACCGACCACACAATGCGGTGTGATACGGTCGATGCTGTGTGTCCTCTGCCCTGAATGGTTCGGGGAAAGTTTGGTGTAAACAACGAGTGGACTATTGGTATATCCCATAATGATTTCCTCCTGCTAAAAAAAATTGAGGCCCAGATCACTCTGAACCTCGTGCTGTGGTTATTCTGTTGTTACGGGATCAGCAGTTTCATGCCGACCCGGATGGCATTGGAAGTCAGGCCATTCAGCACACGGATATCTGCACAGCGGCTGCCGCTTCCCAGTTCCTTATCTGCGATTTTCCAGAGATTATCACCGGGAACAACGGTATAGATCCTGCCAGCTGTGAACGCATAGGTGTCCGCACTGTTCAGGACATATGCGACACCGGCCTCTGCTTCGGCACATTTGATCTTCAGCCAGCCATCACAGAACTGCACCACTTCCACAAGGGCATTCTTCTTGTAGACCGCTACGACCTCCGCATCCAGACTCGGCTTCTTGCGGATGTTCATGAGGGTCTTGAGCTTGCCGTAGGCAATGGTGGCCGGAAGCTCCTCCGCAGTCGGGAACTCGTTCTCATCCACTTCGTCTTCAGCTTCTTTCTCCGCCGGGGTATCTTCCACAGGGGTTGTGGTTTCCGGCTTATCTTCCGGGATATCGTCCACGACTGCTTTCTCCTCACTCTCATCTGCGCCGGTATCTGGGACAGCCTCTTCCGGATAGATCACGTTGCCGTCATTGTCGAACACTCGGCTGCCGGGGTTCTCATCGCACTTGGCTTTTGCATTCGCCAGCAGACGGTACGCGCCAAACTGGGATGCCTCATCTTCCCAGACTTCTCGCACACGGTAATAACCGGTCGTCAGTTTTGCGGGATACTCTTTCTTACTCATGGTTCATTCCTCCTAAAATTTGAGGGAGAGGCCGTTACACCTCTCCCTATTGATTACTCGTCCTTATCCTCTCTTTCTTCCTTCAGCTGTGCCAGCATCTCCTTGAGCTTCTCCGGCACCGGAAGACCGATAACGGCTGCGTTTTCGAGGCAGCTCAGGCCTTCATTCGCCAAATAGAAAAACACCACCGCTGTACGGATGGCGGCTCCATTCTGGAGGATCTGTGTGTCAATGATGTTGGCGATCCCAACCAGCACAAAGATGCACACCTTTTTGGCGATGCCCTTAAAGCCAACTTCAGAAGAAAGCTCATGCTTGATGGCTGCCGCCAGCACCCCGGTGAAGTAGTCACAGACCACGAACACCACCAGTGCATACAAAAAGCCGTCAAACCCGCCAAAGAACCAGCCCAGGAAACCACCCAGACCTGCGAACATCCATTCAATCTTGTCGATCACATTCTGCATAATCTTGTCCTTTCCTGCCCATTTGGGCATAAAAATAGACGGTCGATGCCGCCTTGTGTATACTCCTTCTATAATGAACACCGTTTCACAGCCATTTGGGAGGTATGTCTGTCAGGGACGGTGGAAATTTATTTGCTGTCCTCCGTCAGCCACGCACGGATCTGGCAGTAATATCCGTCTGCCCATGCCTGATAGCCCCTTGCGGAAGGATGGATACTGTTAGTCAGCGTCCGGCTGGTTTCCGTGAACCGGTTCGTCACCGGCTTGTCCGAATACGGAAATGCCAGACGGCGGTCCGTGCGAAGACCGTGGGCAAAACAGGTCACGTTTTTGCGGTACTTGCCGGCATCGAATGCCTTGATCAGCGCAAGGTTCAGCGTGTTGATGCTCATATGGAAGATACCCATGCTGGAACCGCACTGATAAGAATAATCCGAACCGGGTCCGCAAAGGCCGATACCGATCTTGCAGTTCGGGAAGCCCGTCTCCTTATCCAGCAGAGCATCAATAAACTGCTTTGCCTGATCCACGAACTTCTGCACCTCAGCTTCCGTGCGGTACAGTGTAGTGCCCTGTGACACATCATTGGTGCCAAGTGCGATCAGGAAGTAATCGATGCCCTCATAGCCGTTGGTCTCGCAGTATTTCTGGAAATCCAGACGGCCTTTGATCTTGTCCCAGAACGCATTCGTTTTGCCGGCGTAATCCGTATCTGCCAGATACCGGGCAAAGGTCCAGCTGCCGCGTCCTTCGTGCTTGCCGCCAGACGGTCCTCTCGTTCCCAGCTGGTGGATCACGCAGTCATTATCCTCTGCCAGCAGACGGTACACTTCCGTTGCCACAGAACCATTGTCCACGAGAGAGTCTCCACAGATGCAGATATTCTTCGTGAGCTTGTCCTTCAGCTTATGGTGAACCCTGACCTGGACAGGTTTGGACGATACCGTATGGCAGTCATCTTCATCCAGACGGCGGACGGTCAGTGCAAAATCCGTACTGTCCTTCGTCGGCGTGTAGTTCATGCAGTACTCGTTCCGGGTCAGGCTCGGTGCATTCGTGCCTCTGGCGAGCACATACAGATTTTCCTTGCCATCGTGGCGGGAAAGACAGTCAAAGAAGATGGAAAGCTGGCGTCCCTCCATGCAGTCCCAGTGGGACGGGGTCACGATGTCATCCTCTACAGCCGGAGTAATGGCTTTCTGCACATAATCCGTGATACGCTTCGGGATGAAAGATGCCGCGTTATCTGCGAAGAGATCACCCGCTTTGTATTCCTTACCGCCCACAATGAACTTCACATCCGGGTGAATGTGCGGATTATACAGCTTGCTCTGATACCAGGATGCAATATAGAAACCATTCGTACCCAGCTTTCGGAACAGGCTGGTGTCGTACAGATTGATGGTTTTCGTACCAGCGTCATAAGCGAGAATGCGCATCGGCATGCCAAAAGTCGAGCTGGGTGTGTTAAATGCCATCTCCGCCGGATCGCCTGCCGTGATCCACTCATAGTGGAACGTATCCGGAACACCCAGACACTTGGTACTGACCTGGATCGTACCGGCATTCTGGTCAATGGTAATGCCACCGCTTGCCAGATACATATGGCGGGAATCCTTACCGGCAAGATCCGTGCGGAGCTGCTGGAAGCGGTCCTCATACTTCTTTTCGATATAGTAGTCACGCCGCTCTTCATCGAACAGCTCACCAGCCTTATAAGTCGTGCCATCCAGTACAATGCTGAAAGAAGAACCCATGTGCGGATACCAGAAATGGTTTTCATACCATGCAGCGATATAGTAGCCGTTTACTCCCAATGCCCGGAACTGTGCAGTGTTGTAAAGATTGATCTGATCTATGGACGAGTCATAGGCAAGGATCAGCATGTGATGCTTTTCTGCTTCCGTACTATCCAACATCGGTACCGGCTCCTCACTAGCACTGATCCAGTAGTAAGCACCGTTATCGACAACCGCCAGGATACGTTTCGTGACCTGAATGGTGCGGTTGACCGTATCGATCGCAAACTGGCCTGTAGCGAGGAACATTTTTGCTGAACGGTACTTGTGCCAGGTCATCGAATTGTACGCTGCTTTCGCCGGATTTCCATAATCGATTCCGTTGATAACCGTCCCACTGTTAGACGGAGCCGCATACACAACATTGCCGTCATAAAGCACTGCAAACACAAAGCGGTTCCTTGTGAACAAACCGCCCCAGTCACCGCCCGTGTTTTCCGCTTTAATGACCGGCAGTTCAATCTTTTCTCCCGTTTCGTCAGCAGATACTTCCATTCCATCGTAATAGATTGCCCACCAGCCTTTCGCAGCGAAATCAATCGAGGTACTGTTCTCTGCCCCCAGTTTCGTCTGCTCATACTGTGTACCATTTGTACGGCGGCAGACATACACACTCTTTCCCTCCGGGAATGTGACTGTCACCTTGCTGCCCGTGAACCTGATATCCACGCTGCCGTTCATCCACTGCCAGCCTGTTGCGTAATTTGACAGCAATCTCAGTGGGAGCATGTTATCATAGAGGTACACCGAGAGCTTCGAGAACAGCTTTTCATTGGTGGTGACCGAAATAAATCGGGTGTTCGGAAGCAATGTGATCACATAGTTGTCATAGACCTTGCCGCTCTCTGCCCGGAAACAGCCACCGAGGAACTTACGGTCCATGTCATAGCAGACCACGTTGTTATAGTCATTCCGGCCGCTCATATAGCCGAACTGACCGTCCACCAGAATCGCATCACCGCTGACCGGGACCATGTGCGCCACGCGCCAGCTTTCCGAAGCTACAAGGTTGCCGTTCTGGTTTGCGTAACCATTTTTGATCACCCAGTTCTTCATGATATTCTGCATGGAACGCACCCTGCCGACCGCACGGATATTGTCACCGGCTGTGGGATAAGTCTTTCCCTCATCATCCACACGGGCATCTACAAGCTCCTGTGCATAGTTGGCATTTTTATCTGTAGATGCCTTGACGTTGGCATTGATCTGGGCTTTCAGCGTTTCTGCAGTCTTATCCATCTCGGACTTACTGGCCGCAACCGCACTGTTTGCGGCATCGACCTTCTGGGTGATATCTGCTACATCCTGTGCGGTCATCTTGCGCAAGGCTGCCACATCTGATGCAGTATCTGTACGAAGCTGCTCTACATCTGCCGCAGTATCCTTGCGGAACTGCTCCACTTCTTCTGCCGTATTCTGACGGTACAGAGCCATCTGTTCCGAGAACCGGGAACACATCGCCCAGTATTCCTCCTGTGACAGAAGCGTTCCGGCCGGTACAGGTTTCCGGCTCATATAGCTGTCGCCTGTGGATTCCTCATACACAATGGTAAGAGGCTCATATTCTTTTGCTTTGTCCCAGACACCATCATGGCGAGGGACGATTCGGTTTCCGATATATTCCGACATATTTTCCCCTTTCCCGGCTCCATCAGCCGTTTGTAAACTCTACGATCAGCCGTCCGTCACCGTCCATTGAAAAGATGAGCTTCAGACCGTCTTCAGTGGTGAAAGCAAGATAGCCGTCATCCGTAACCGTACAGTTCAAAAGATTTTCAATGAATTTCTGGATGGTGCTGGATTCCGACTTGTCACTGAAGCCGAGTCCATCCTCCGACACAACGGCAAAATAGCCATCGTCCGTGATATACACTTCCAGCAGTCCCTTGCGGATAGCTTCCACCACACCCGCGTAGGTATAGGTGGCGATCTTACCGTTGTTGATGGCCGCCCGCTCCACCTTCAATGTGAGGGAGAACGAACCAAGGACATCACCCGCTGTGCTGAGCATAACAACATCCAGCGGAAACCGCCCGGCCTGTGCGGTCATGAAGGTCGTGATCGTAAAGACGACCGCCCCATTTTCAACAAACACAAGGTCGGATGCTGTTTCGCTGGTGTAGTGAAAGATCGTACCGTCCGGTCTGGTACCGGAACAGGCAACGATGCAGTCCTGTGGCACGGAATACTGCACCGAGTTGTTATACAAAACACAGCGAACTTTCCGTGCTTTGTTGTCATATTGTTTGACTGGGACTGTCACCGGGATAAGATTCTCCGTCAGCGACAGCTCCACTTTCTGATAAATGCTTGTGACCATTACGCGCCCCCTCCTTCCTGATCGGTCTTCTTATCATCTGTTTCTTCTTTGTTCCCATTATCTTTTCCTTCGGTGTCCGGGTTCTCCGGCTCCGGCTTTTCCGGTTCCGTTGGTGTGGTCGGTTCCGTTGGCTGTTCCGGCTCATGGCCGATGGTCTGCCACTGTTCTCCATCCCAAAGCTTTAACCGAAGGTTCTTCTTATCGACCCAGAGCGTATCTGCTGCTGGGGCTTCCGGTGCGGTTTCCGATACCGGGACACTCGGCTGGTACTTTTCATCCAGTTCTTTTTCGACCTCTTCCGACAGCTTCTTCGCCGCACTGTATCTCTCGTCCAACTCCTTTTGCAGATCTTCCGAGATTTCCGTAAGGGTGCCATACCGCTTATCCAGTTCCTCATATAAATCCTTGGACAGCTTTTTTGCTGTTTCGTACCGCTGATCGAGCGTTTTCTGAAGCTCGGCAGAAATGGCGGTCGCTGTTTTGTACCGCTCATCCAGTTCCTTCAGCAGCTCCTCGGAAAGCTCCGTGGCTTTCTTATAGCGGTCATCCAGTTCTTTGAGGGTCTGTTCCAGCAGGATCGCTGTCCTGACTGCAGTGTCATCCGCCTCCCAGCCATAGCCCCACGTCTTACCGCCATCCGTGGATACAAACAACCCAGCAGAGCTGTTCTTCCATGCGACCGTGGACTGTTTCAAAGTCGCCGCATTGAATGCATACCGGGTCGTATTTCCCTTATTGTCAGTTTCATTTTTATAATGAAGGCCAAACAGCGCAGCAAAAAGCGCACCGTCATAAATGATAGATGCTGTGATCCCACCGACCTGCTCTCCCACTGCCGTTTCCGCACGGACTGCCGTATCATAGGCAATCGTCGCTGTATTCCGGATGCTGTTGAGCGAACCTGTCAGAGAAGAATTTCGGCTGCTGACCGTTGAGTTTGAGAGCGTGATGCTGTTATAGCGTTCCAGTAGCGCGTCATACTCTGTTTCGGTGACTTTGGAACTGACTTCGATTCCCAGCTTTGAGATAAACACATGGACCGTATCGCAAAGGGAAACACGCTCTGCTTCCACGATGTCCTCATACCCCGGCGTATTCCAGAGCTGTAAAAAGTCGATCTTGATATCGATCTCCGGCTCTGTTAAGTCCGTGGTGTCGATATAGTTCTGTGCGTATTCCCGGAGTGCCGCTTCACTCGGCTTTTCCTGAAAATTGCTGGTACAATCCAGCACGGTGATCTTCTGGTAGGGGATCGACCGTTTGCTTTGCAGCACCACCTTCTCCGGCAGTTCCATGACCGCCTGGGTTTCATTATCCACCCAGTACGGATGCACACCCGTGATGGTGTTCTCGATGGATTTCTCCATCTTGAAGTCTGTCAGGTTCTTCCCGTAGATGATGTGGACATTGTGATCCGCACCTCTGGTTTTATGAAACTTGACCGTGTACCGATCCCACTCGAATTCACCGCCAAAAACATCCAGAACTGACCCGGCCATACCTCCAAGGCAATTTCGGAAGGAGGATGGAATTCCAAGCGTAAAGGTGGCACTGGAGTCCACATCCGTCCAGACATCGAAAGGGCAGTCAGAAGCAGCGTGGCTTTTCAGCCCCTGCATTGCTCCCGCACACCCAGTCACTGAGAACGGGGAAACTGTGATGAAGTTCAGCTGGTAGGAAATGTGCCGAGCCTGAACTTCCAGCTTTCCATCTATCGGGGTCGTGATCTTGTAGATGCGGAACGGCTGAGACTGCATGGTATCGGATGGCTTGGCAAGGATGATATTCCCCTCCTCCAGCATCTCTGCATGGATGCCATCTGCCGGACAGACCAGCTTCAGCTCATAGCTTCCGTTTCTCTTTTCCGTTACGGTACAAGACTGTGCATCTGCCAGCTTTCCAATACCGTTATGATTGAACTTCATCTCTGTTGATGCATATAAACATGGGATCACTGGCTGCACCTCCCTCTTACAGCGTCCACCAGCGTGGAGTCACCTCCACCGCCGTGATGCCGCCTGTCCATGCGATTTGTGTCTTTCCCTCCGGCAGTTCCGGGAAATCATCCGAAAGGATGGTCTCATTGCAGAAGCCGGAAGCGTTGTAAGCGTTGTGCGTTTCACAGTTGAGCAGCACGTAGTCCTTGATGCTGTGGATGGTGATCTTCTCCTCACCCACATACAGTTCGCCGCCAGAATCCCCGTAGATCTTGAAGATAGGCTGTGCCGGAAAAGCGAAGGGGTTCTTTAAGGTCGACCTGCCATCCAGCCGGATCACCCTCTGCCCATCCACGCTCCAACGCTGGGGCTTACAGTTGAATGTCAGCTCCATCTCAGCGGCTTTCTGGGCTGTCACATCAAATTCCAGAGCATCCTTGCAGACTGCCATCCGGAAGAAATCCGGGTCGTAGGTGTCCTGCAATTTCTGATACCCGATCGGAGATAACAGCCATGCCTTGACCGCTGCGGTCTTGGCAGGCAGACCGTTGAAGAAAAATGCCTTATACTTGATATCCACGTTCTGATATCTGCGCCTGCCTGTCCTTGCATTCTCGGTGATGATGTCCCCGTTCCTGCCTGGTACGGAGGTACTCTCCACATCCGCAGCCGGGGAATCATACACACCGGGTCCAGACAAATATAATAGGAAGTCCTTACTGGACTTCCCGGCAAAGGACAGATACTGTCTGGCGTATCTGCCTTTAAGCTGAAACTGTGATACTGTCTGCTTTGGGGCATTGTAGCCCATACGCATCTACCTCCTTTACTTGAAGACCGAATCATCCTCGTGGATCATGCCGTTGATCTTATCGGCAACGGTCTGTGCGAGTTCATCGTCGTTCCGGGCATTGTAGCCATTGACCGTGATATACACACCGCCAAGGTTGGTCGTCCGGGTGGTGCCGCCTCCGGCCAGAGCCGCCTGCGGGAAGTTCCAGCCAGAGCCATCGAAGTGCGGCAGGGTCAGTTCCGGCAGACTGAAGGAACTGATGCCCTCCATACCCTGCTGCACCTTTGCTGCCATCGACTTGATCTGGCTGATTAGTCCGCCCTCGCCTTTCTTGATGCCGCCGGAAAGCAGCTTCATAAAGTCGGGCATATAGGTGTCCGCATCTGCCAGAGGTCCTTCATCCGGCACAGAGAAGTGCAGGAATGAACGGATACCGCTTGCCACACTCTTGACCGCACTGCCGACCCAGCTCACACCCTTCTTGATGCCTCCTGCAATACCGCCAACGATATCCTTGCCCCAGCTGACTGCCGAGGAAGCCACGTTCTTGATACCGCCCCAGATGGACGATGCCACGTTGCCGATGGCAGAAGCCGCATTGGAGATACCGTTCTTGATGGCATTTACTCCATTCGAGAATACCGAAGTGACCTTGTTCCAGATATTCGTGACTCCTTCCCGGAAGCCATCGCAGTTTTTCCAGAGAGCGGTCAGTCCAAGACCGATGCCGCCAACGGCCGCCACTGCGATACCTGCAGGACCCGCCAGACCAGCAAGTGCTGTGCCTGCGGATGCGAGGAAACCACCTGCGGAGCTTGCTACGCCTGCAAGAGCCGTACCCGCACCTGCCGCCAGACCAGATACGGCCGTGCCAACCGAGCCGAACAGTCCTGCGATTGCGGAGCCGGCAGAACCAGCAATTCCGCCCAATGTGGAACCCACACCAGACAGAAGCCCAGAAAGACTGCCGCCTAAGCCGCCGATCTTCGTCACTACACCGGAAAGCAGCCCGCCCAGATTCGACAGGATTCCCCCACCGCTGGAGCCAAGGCTTCCCAGCTTCGAGATGATACCGGAGATTCCCTCTCCCAGACCGCCCATTTTGGAGGTCAGCCCGGAGATCAGGTTGCCAAAGTTCGACACGATCTGACCACCATCTGCGCTGCCGATCTTCGACAGGAAACTGCCGATGTTGGACAGCAGACCGCCTCCGTTTTCGGAGCCAAGAACATTGCCGAGGTTCTGCAACGTACTTCCGAGGTTTCCGATGGTATTCTTCATAGAGCCGAGCTTGTCCACAAGACCGGTGACCGTATTGACCGTATCACCGACTTTGCTGATGCCATTGCCCAGGCTCTTTAGGAAATCCGAGTTGAAGGTATCGCCAAGGCTGCGGATCGCATTTCCAAGGGAACCGGTCTGAGAACTCAGCTCTCCAATGGAATCCTTTATGTCCGTAAAGCCCTGCTTCACTTCATCGCTCATACTGCCGACTGCTGTTTTGGTGATACCCTGCAGGTCAGTCCAGAGCTGCTGGAACTGTGTTTTCAGCCCGGAAAGCCCGGCCATCAGCTGGGACTGGATACCGCTGCCCACATCCCTTGCAGCACTGCCGATACCATTTTGGCTTCTCTTGATCGTGGCAGCAAAACTGCCGACCACAGAATCCATCCAGTCGCCCAGAGAATCCACCGGAGTCGTGAGGTTACTGCTCATAGACCCGGCAAGCCCCTGCACAGCCTTCACTACCGACTTGACATTTTTCTTAATGCCGGTCGCCAGCAGCTTCATGAAGTCAGGCATATAGGTGTCTGCATCGGACAGAGGTCCTTCGTCCGGCACAGAGAAATGCAGCAGACTTCTGACCCTGCTTGCGACATTTTCTGCCGCCGCGATCACGGAACCGGCCGCTGCCCGGACACCTGCCGCCATCTGGGAACAGATATCTGCACCCCAGCGGTATGCCGAAGAAGCAATCGAACCGAGCGAGTTAAAGCTGCTCCTGATATTTGCAACACCGGAGGAAACCGTGCTGCGTAGACTGGACATTGCCGAAGACACCGTGGACTTGATGCTATTGAAAGCAGAGGTCGTGGTGGATTTCAGTGTGTTCCAGCTGCTTGTGACCGTACTGCGAACTGCGGATACAGAGGAAGTTGTAAGAGACTTGATACTGTTCCACGCTGTCGTGATGACTGTTTTGATGCCATTCCAGCTGGTGTTTGTCAGGTTTTTCACCGCATTCCATGCGCTGGTCATGGAAGATTTGACAGCTGCTGTCGCAGAAGTGGTAAGGAACTTGATCCCGTTCCACGCCGTGGTAATGACTGTTTTAATTCCGTTCCAACTGGTCGTTGTCAGCGACTTCACTGCATTCCATGCACTGGTCATGGATGTTTTCACTGCTGCTGTTGCGGAAGTCACATTGGTCTTCACCGCCGCAAAGCTGGTTTGGACGATAGTCTTGATGCTGTTCCATGTGCTCGTGGTACTGGCCGTAATGGAACTCCATGCAGATTTCATCGCGGCACTCACACCTGCCGTTCCGGTTCTTACCGTCTGGCTGATGGCTGCCCAGCTCTTACTGTATGCCTGCTCCACACCCCTCATGGAGTTGGTGATGGAAGTAGACAGCGTGGTGGACAGGTTTTCTGCCGCCGCAGTCACAAGGCTGGTGTTGGTTGTGATACCATTTGCCAGTCCCTGCATGAAGTCCGGCATCCAGCTTTCCATATCCGCCAACGGTCCTTCGTCCGGCACGGAGAAGTGCAGGAAGGAACGGATACGGTCCGCCACTCCCGATACGGCACTTGCCACATCCTGAATCCTCGACTGGATACCCGACACAATGTTGCCGATCATGTCAGAGCCCCACGAGAATGCCTGTCCAGCCAGCCCCTTGATAAAGGAGACTGCACTGTTAAAGCCGTTCGTGATGGTGGTCTTGATACCGGAAATCGTAGAGGAAATCCCGGATTTCATCGAGTTAAAGGCTGTGGTCGCTGCGCTCTTGATGCTGTTACTGAGGGACGATACCGTGGATTTCATGGCATTCCAGCCGGAAGAAACTACCAATTTGATGCCATTTACCACACCGGAGATCTTGCTGCTAATGGCATTCCAGATGGAAGAAACCTTGGACTGGATCGCAGAAAGGACAGTCGAAATGACCGTCTTGATCGCATTCCATGCCGTGCTCATCCGGGTCTGGATGCCAGTCAGCAGCGGAGACAGGAACGATACAATGGCATTCCACACCGTCGTCACTGCAGTCTGAATCGCTGTCAGCACCGTAGAGATGGCTGTCTGGATCGCGGACCAAACCGTAGAGAACGTCGTCTGCAATCCAGTCAGGATCGGAGTCACAAAGGCGACGATGGCGTTCCAGATGGAAGTGATCTTCGTCTGGATCGCGGTCAGTGCTGCGCTGATCAGGATCTGTATTGCCTGCCAGATGGTCTCAAACAGATATTTGAACGCATCCAACAGAGGTTTCATGGTGTTGTAGATGCCATTCCACACCGAAGTGATCGTCGTGCTGATGGTGTTCATGACCGTAGAGATCGCGGTCGAGATTGCCGTCCACACTGTTGTCACCGTAGTATGGATCATATTCAACACAGAAGAAACTGCTGTGGAAATGGCAGTCCAGATGGTGCTGAAGGTCGTCTGGATACTCGTAAGGATCGTCGTAAAGAAGCTCGAAACCGCAGTAAATACAGTCGTTGCCACACTCTGGATAGCAGAAACTGTATTTGAAAAGAAGCTGCTGATTCCACTCCACACGGTCTCGAAGAAGCTCTTGATACTGCCCCAGACCGTCTGCCAGTCCGTACCGAACAGACCAAGGAACACATCCAGTGCGCTCCTTAGTGCGGTAAGAGTCGTAGAGAATACAGACTTTACACCTTCCCAGATGCTGGAGAAGATGCCTTTTACTGCTTCCCATGCGCCGCTCCAGTTGCCAGAGAACACATTGGAAAAGACATCGAACAGACCCAGTAAGGTATCCAGAACGACGCCGAGGATGGTCGAAATATTCTGGAATGCTCCCTCAAACAACGGGGCAAGCACCTGACAAAGGCCATCCCAGACTGCTTTCAGTACCTCGGTGACATCCTTAAAATCAAAGCCCAGCCCATTGATCCGCTGTGTCAGCTGATCACAGAACCCTTTCACCTTAGAAACGATGTCGTTCCAGATGCTGGTAATGGCAGTACGGAACTCCTCGTTCGTATTCCAGAGGTTCATGAACGCCGCCACCAGTGTGCCGATGACCGCCACCACTGCTACGACCGGCCCGGACAGACCACCCAGAACCACACCCAGCTTGCTGAACACACCGCTGGCACTGCCCACATGGGTGATAAGAAGCCGGACACCCTTTGCAAGAGAACTGAATCCCCGCATCGCTGTGCCGACGGTCGATATGGTCTTGCCAAGCACAATGAGCAGCGGACCGATGGATGCCGCCAGGAGCCCGATCTTGATGATCGTTTCCCTGGTACCCTCATCCATGCTGTTGAGCTTGTCCACGAACTGCTGCACGGCAGATACGATCTTGCGGATGGTGGGCATCAGGATATCGCCAAAAGAAATAGCCAGCTCCTCCAGCTGAGATTTCAGGATGGTGAGCTGACCATTTAAATTGTCCTGCATGGTCTCTGCCATGCTCTCAGATGCGCCATCGCAGTTTTCAATGGCACTGCTTAATTTATCGATATCCGACTGGCTGGAATTCATCAGGGCAAGGAAGCCGGACATCGCATTCTTGCCGACCAATGCCTCTGCGTTGGCGGCCTTCTCAGATTCCGACAGCCCGGAGAATGCCACACGGCAGTCTGCAAGGATGTCGTTCAGGCTTCTCATGCTGCCATCTGCATTGCTGGTTGCAATCGTGACCTCACCGATGTTTTTACCCACAAAGGTCACTTCACCGGAAAGGTTGTTCATGATGGTACGAAGGGAAGTACCAGCCTGTGAAGCCTTGATACCACTGTTTGCCATAAGTCCGATGGCTTCTGCGGTATCCTCTGCCGAGAACCCCAGCGCACCGGCAATAGGCGCACAGTACTTGAACGTCTCGCCCATCATGGAGACGTTGGTGTTCGCATTGGAGGAAGCGGCTGCGAGGATATCGGCAAAATGCCCAGAATCCGCAGCGGATAAGCCGAACGCGGTAAGGGCATCGGTAACAATATCTGAAGTCGTAGCGAGGTCTTCACCCGAAGCGGCCGCGAGGTTCATGACGCCCTCGATGCCGTTCAGCATGTCAGAAGTCTTCCATCCGGCCATGGCCATGTATTCCATCGCCGAAGCTGCCTCGGATGCAGAGAACTTGGTCTTTGCACCCATCTCACGGGCTTTCGCACGGAGCTGGTCAAAGTCATCCCCGGTCGCACCGGAAATGGCAGAGACCTTACTCATCTCGGAATCAAAATCGGCTGCGGTCTTCACTGCGGCAGTGCCAAGACCCGTCACAGCGGCAGTCACCGGAAGGAACTTCTTGCCTACATTCTCCACAGAAGATCCGATGTTCTGGAGCTTTTCTCCAGCTTCATCGATCTTGGCAAGCGTCGCATTGGTAGTAGCCGCCTGATCCTGTAAGGATCGCAGATTCTGTTCGGTCTCCACGATCTCACGCTGAAGAGCATCGTACTGCTGCTGGGTGATCTCACCGTTGGCAAGCTGCTCATTAGCCTGCTGTGCGGCAGTTTTCAAAGTTGCCAGCTTTTCCTTAGTGGCTTCAATGGCATCCTTCAGCATCTTCTGCTTCTGGACGACCAGTTCTGTATTGGAAGGGTCCAGTTTCAGGAGTTTGTTGACATCCTTCAGTCCGGACTGCGTCCCCTTGATTGATTTGTTTACACTTTCCAGCGCTTTGGAGAGCTTTGTGGTATCGCCGCCGATCTCAACGGTGATGCCCTGGATTCTGGATGCCATTTGCGTAACCACCTCCTCGCAGGCATGAAAAAAGCCCATCTGCACGAAGCAGACAGGCTAAAGGAAAAAATGCTATTAGCTGTGTATCAAAGTCATCCTTTCAGCATACAATATATTTATCAGTAAATTTATCGACTAACCGGTTGATATTTTTGCAAACGTGTGCTATAATGCAATCAAAGAAAGGAGTTGACGATTATGGCTTCTGTTATGAGTGCTATTACCAACACTGTTCCAATCACCCAATTCAACCGTGGTCTTGCCGGAAAAATATTTGAAGATGTCAAGCAGTGCGGTGCCAAGGTTGTTATGAAAAACAATGCTGCCGAATGCGTTCTCATCTCCCCGGACGAATATGTCCGTTTAATGGATGAATTAAATGATGCTCGTCTGCTGGCTGTTGCTTCTGAACGTATGGCACACTTTGATCCCACCTCTTTGATTTCTGAGGAAGAAATGAACCGCCGTCTCGGTGTTACAGAAGACGATCTCGCCGGTTTTGACGAGGTAGAAATCGAATGAGCTGGAAAGTTGAATACCTCCCTGAAGCAGAAAAAGACCTCAAAGGTTTAGATGGTAGCCAGCGCAATCTTGTTCTGAAAGCCATCAAAAAAGTTCAGCAAAATCCACTGCCTGTTGATGAACAGGGCTACGGCAAACCGCTCGGCAATCACAACAGCACTAACCTTGCAGGACTTCTGAAAATCAAACTCCGCTCTGCGGGTCTGCGCATTGTCTATCAGCTTCGACGTACTGAGACATCTATGATGATTATTGTCATTGGAGTCCGTGCTGATGAAGAAGTGTACGAACTTGCCCAGAAGAGAGTTCTGAAGCACGAAAAGTCCGATTGACTTTTTCTGCCTAATCGACTATACTTTGATGATGATCAGGTTTCGGTAACCTTGCGAGGTCCGAGACCGGGAAGATGACCTTCGGGCCACCTTCTTTCTCCCCCAGTTGTGCACGGCTGGGGGATTTTTTATACCCATTGCCAGACGATTGTGCTTATTTCATTCACAATATAAGCACGTTCGTCTGTTTTTTCGCCTTAGAACCGGTCAAAGTCCTCCTGCGATGCCAGTTCCTTATACGGATACTCGTCGTTCTGCCGCTCCGTAAACATATCATTGACCAACCCGATGGTCAGCAGGTCGAGGTCGGCGATGCTGATACCGAGCTGTACACAGCGCAGCAGAAAGAGCGGGGTGGTCATTTCCCGCTCACTTTTTCGAGGTTTTTTCTGGATTCCACCTCCGTCTGCACGTTCAGACCCCACAGTTCGATCAGCTGGGGCAGGATCTGGTAGATGGAGAAGGTGTTGAACTGGTCCAGAAACTCCTCCGGGCTGTCCGGCACCTTTGCCGGGTCCGCATGACGAGCCATCAGCCATGCCAGGTCCTCGAACATCTCCAGACTGAACAGGTCGAGGTTGGAATTGTCCTCATCGTTCTCCCCCACGCTCTTTTCCAGCTGGCGCAGGTCTTTATAAATGTCACGGCCAAACTTGATGCGGTACAGGCGCGGCACGGCGGCACTTGCCTTAAAAGTGACTTCCTTGCCATCGATCTCGATTTTCTTCGTAACTGCCATAATCGTAATCCTCCAAAATTTCATGTAAAATTGGCAGAGCCGAAGCCCTGCCGTATATCGTGTTTCTTACTCTGCCGGGTCAATGCTCACCAGTGCATTACCGCCGCTCACAGTAGGCAGCTTACCATCCCACTTCTGGATCTTCTGGTACTCGATCAGCGTATCGGACAGGCTTTCTGCCAGTTTGCGGTTTGCCTCTGCCTGTGCTTCTGCGGCAATGGAAGTCTTCTGGGCTTCCGCCTCTGCATTGGTGATTGCCACCTGCTTATCCGCTTCTGCCTTGGCAATGGCGGCTTCATTCTCGATCTTCTGCTTATCTGCATTCTGCTGTGCAATGGACTTCTGCTGGATGGCTTCGTTATAAGCATCCTCGAAATTCATGTCGTTGATGACGACCTTGTTCACAAACACAACGTCCTCACCATATTTCTGCACAAGGGATTCTGCCAGCTTCTGTTGTGCCAGAGGCTCAATCTTGGTGCGGTTTGTCACCTCATTGGGGCCAAGTTCAGCCATCGCAGACTTGATGGCAGATGCCACCAGCTCATCACCAACCAGATTCTTGATGTCGGACACATTCGCATACAGCCATGCACTCTTCTCAGGAAGCACCTGATAGGTCACGATCACATCAGCGGCATACACAGGGGTCTTGTCGGAGGCTTCGCCCCAGACCTGCGCTTCGATGTGCTTATCCTGCTGCTTGTTGTTGACCTTGTGGATGCTCTGCACAAAGGGAATGCAGAAGTTGAGCTTGCCGCTCTGAATGGTGGTTTTCTGGATCTGACCGAAGCTGGTCTTCACGCCCGTGTAACCGGTGGGGATGATGTGGAACGAGCAGACAGCCAGCACCAGAACGATGATCACTGCGAACAAAGGAAAAAACTTCTTCATAATCGTATACCTCTTTATAATAATGTAAGCAGAGCCGAAGCCCTGCAGTGTGTGTCGGTCACTTAGCCCTGCGGCTCCTCGGTGTGACTGGTGTCTTCGGTGTCCACAGCTTCTGCCTGCGGCTCGTAGACCGCATCGTACCATTTGTTATAGACATCATCGGTGGTGTTAGTACCGGTCTTTGCCTTGACATAACCGTTTGCCAGAGGGGTTGCCTGCAGGTTCAGAGTGTCCGTCTTGACTTCCTTACTGTCCTCATTGGTCTCACCCTCGATGGACGGACGGCTTGCCACACAGTTGTACAGCACATGACGGATGTGGCGCTGGTCGCCATCGAACTCAAACAGGAAGGCGAAATGCTCCAGTTCCACATTGGCGTTCTCAGCAAGCACGCCGTTGCCATCCAGCTCCTCGTGCATGATGTCCGTGAGGAAGCTCTCCGGGATCAGTGCGATTTCCAGATCACCCTCGTAGCCGGAGTTGTTATTCACGACATAGTAGGCGATATTGTCCGCATAAAACGGCTCGATCTCGCCATTGGCATCCATCGAAAGACTGACTGCACCGGGGATGCGGACCGGCTTCGCATAGGTGACACTGCCATCTTCGTCAAAGGTCGCCTTTGCATAATGGCAGTTTTTCAGGCCAAATTTGACCTTATTGCTTTTCTTCGACATAGTGTTCCTCCCATAAAAATATCCTGCATGAGCATCACACAGTCAGCTCATACAGGACTTCATACATTTTTTCGGTTTCGATCCAGACCTCGCTTTTCTCATAGTAGAGTTCGTGTGCGGTCAGGACTTCTTCAATAGTTGCTTCCATATCCGGGTCTTTGTAATCGGTGTACACCTCGATGTCCAGCCGGTTGAAATGGTGGTACACAAGGTTATCTGCGCCGAAATTCTCGGCTTTCGGATACAGGAAGCAGATAAACGGTGGATCAGGACTCTCCCCTTCTGCGAAATGGTCATACGCATAAGGAAGCCCCATTTCCTCCACCAGAGCTTTTACTTCTTCGTGGGTCATTGGTTTCTCCTCACTTCAGTGCCTTTTCGATAAGGGACTGGAGCTGCTCGATACCGGCCTGTTCTGCCGGAGCAATATGGGGTCTTCCTGCCACACGACCGCCGCCGCGCTTGGCATGACCCTTTTCCAGCAGATGTGCCAGCTGGTAGCGGTTCTTGGAATGCACCACCATCTGAAGGCTCTGGCTGGATTCCGACTGTTTGGTCGCTACCCAGCTTTCCTTGTACCGCCCGGTTCTGGACGGTGCGCCGGACTGAATCTGCTCCTTGACGGTCTTGGCAGATTTACGGACAGCTTTCTTGACCTCGGTGGAGGCAAGGGTCGCATACTCTTTCAAGCCCTCATTGATGGCATCTGCCATTTCATCGATGTTGACAGTTCTGCTCATCCGGCTGCCTCCTTTCCAAACGGCAATGAATCTTCAGCGTTTTCTTCTGGAAATTCATCGGGTCAACGGATTCGATATTGTAGAGCTGCTCCCGGAAACGGATGCGGTAGCCAGTGGAAGTCAGGCCTCTCGTCTCACTGCACCAGCGGACCGTGAACACCACACTCTTCTGCTCGGCTATGACCTCACCCTCTTCTTCCTGCGCCTGATAGGTCGAAGCGTAGGCAAAGCAGGTGAAATATTTCTCCCATGTGTTCCGATGGTTTCCGACCTTATCGGTCACAACCGTGCTTTTCTCGATCGTGATCCGCTCATTCAGCTTCTCGATCATCAGAACACCCCCTCCCTCACAGCAAACAGAATGGAACGAAGCGTCAGCATCAGCTGGTGATGGTCGGCTTCGTCCCGGTGCTCATAGAGATACCCCAGTGCATACAGAATCGCCACACGGCAGGTGCTGCGCAGGGCTTCCAGTTCCCTTGTAGGCTGTACTCCGTTCTCGGCATCCCGATCAGCGGCATTGACTGCCTCCCACTGGTCTTCCGATAAACGGCCCACATCCTTGCACATCTGCTCCGCAGAAGATAAAAGGATGCCGATTAAGGCATCTTCATCGCTGCTGTCTACCCGGAGATAGGTCTTCGCTTCGTATAGCGGGATCAGTGCCATAACCGGCTCCTCCTTTCCTGGCTTTCTTAGCCCTGCGGTGCCATCTGCAGAAGCTGTACGGCTTCCGGCAGGATCAGCTTGCCATCCACACGCTGGGTGGTCAGGAAGCCGACCTGATCAGTACGGGCATACAGCTCGTTCAGACGGCGGAAGGTGCGGTTCTGGCGGTCAGCCACCCAGTAGTAGCTGTAATCGCCAAAGGCCATGACCTTGCTGCCACCCTTGATCTCCGGCATGAAGGCGGAAGTCTTCAGCGGACGGTTCAGCAGGGTATCAGGCTTGCCGATCTCCAGACCAGGCTTCCAGATATAGTTGCCGTTGTTGTCCTTGATGGTCATCAGCTGCAGCACCAAGGCTTCGTTGCAGAGGAACTGTGCCTTCTTGCGGTACGGAGCCTTCAGTGCGTAGTAGAGCTTAAAGATCTCATCGAAGGTAACGGCATCCTTCTGGGCAGCGGTCACACCGACCTTGGCACCGCCAGTCTCAGCCAGCAGACCCAGAGGCTTGCCCACACCGTCACCGGTGATAAAGGCGCGCTCCTCTGCGTTGCCCATACGCACACCGAAACGGCGGGCGATATAGGTGGCAAGGTCGAATGCGGAGTCGTTCAGCAGCTCATTGGAGATCTTGATCATAGTGCCCAGCTTGTACGCAGACAGCATGGTCTGACCGAAGGTGGTATCGCTCTCCGGGATCTCCTCGCCCTCATCGATCCAGCTTGCCTCACCGGTATCCTCCGCGATAGGAATCTTGCGGGTGCCGGAGCTGGTGCGGATGACCGTTGCCATGCCACGGAAGATGTTATTCTCTTCCAGTGCCTCCACCAGCTTCTTCTCAAACTCATCGGGAACGGTAAAGCCGCCCTCAGTGTCCTCACCCACAGACAGGGCATTGCGGACTTCGCCGTAATGGCCACGGTTGCGGATCATGTTCCAGAAGTTCTCGGCATACTCGGCAGTGGCAGTCGGCTTGACATCCTTCTTGGCACCGCTCTTCGGGTCAGCGTGGACAGGGCTGGAAGTCGGTGCGGACAGCTGTGCCTCGATCTGTGCCTGCTGCTCCAGACGCTCAATCTCTGCACCCAGGTCCTTGACCTCCTGTGCCATCTTGTTGTACTGCTCCACGGCCTCAGCCTTTACCAGACCGTTCTCGCCGCGGTTCTTCTCCAGAAAGTCCTTGGTCTGCTCCCAGAGAGTGTTGCGCTTGGTGCGCAGTTCCAGAATCTTACTCATAGTACGTTTCCTCCATAAATTTGTGATGGTTGATTGGATATAAAAACAGCCTGGATGCACATCACTTCATGCACTCAAGCTGTTTCATCAGGATATTGTAAGGGATGCTGCCATCCTCGGTCTTGCCGTCCATGTCAAGAACAGGTCCCAGATTGGCAGGCGGTTCTGCCGGAGGGGTCGGCTCTGCGGACGGTTTCGGGTCAGCTGGCGGCTCGGCATCCGGTTTCTTTGGTTCAGTGTATTTCTGCCCCACATCTTCCGGCTTCACACCCAGACGGTTCAAGACGATTAGATCCATCTGACGGCTAGAGAAAAGGTGCCCTGCCGTATCCTTCTGGAACGGCTTCTTTTCTTCGCCCTCGCCCGGTTCACTGTCAGGGTCTTCTTCCGGATTTTCCGGGTCTACCGGGTCACTGTCCGGCTCCTCCTCTTTCTTTGCAAAGAGGATCTCGTCTGCAAAGCCCAGCTCCACCGCCTTCTTCGCATTCATCCAGGTCTCATTGCTCATAAGGTTGGCGATGCGGGCGTGGCTGAGGCCGCTCTTCGCTGCGTAGGCATTGATGATGCTTTCCTTGACCTCGGTCAGCACCTCGATGGCCTTTTCCATGTCCTTGGTGTTGCCCATCGCAACGGTGCTGGGGTCATGGATCATCAGCATGGCAACAGGACTCATCTGGACAGTGTCACCGGCCATCGCCACAACGGATGCAGCAGATGCCGCAATCGCATCGATCTTGACCGTGATACTGCCCTTGTAGTCCTTAAGCATGGTATAGATCTCAGCAGCGGCGAACACATTGCCGCCCGGAGAGTTGATCCAGACGGTCACATCCCCCTCGCCGGATTCCAGCTCATCCCGGAACATCTGCGGCGTTATTTCATCGCCCCAGAATGATTCCTCATCGATGGGGCCTTCCAGCCGGAGGATTCTGGTATCGTCACTGTTTTTGATCCAGTTCCAGAATTTCTTCATCGGGTTCTCCTTCCATTTTTCCGTGGCTTACTCTCACTCAGCCGATTATCGCTGTCAGGTTCTTCTTCCGGGTCGGGCTGTGTTTCTTTCGGCTGATTCTGCTGGGCTGCGGCAGCTTTATTCTGCTGTGCCACCCCTGCATCTTTCAGCTTCACATAGCCGCCGTTCAGGTAGTAGTCGTCACCGCCCTCCTCTGCCGGGATGAGATCCATGTTCTCCAGACGATGCACATCATTTGGAGAGAGGAAGCCGTTGCTGATGCCGGTCGCATAACCGTTCATCCGGCTCTGGTAATCGCCACGGAGCAGACCATCCACATTGAATTTCGGGAAGTAGGTATCCTGCTCCTCCTCCAGCAACAGATCCTTGATGATGCCCTGCTCGATGCGGACAAGCCACGGGGTCAGGGAGTGCATCACGAAGTTCAGCGACTGGTATTCAATGTTGGAGAAGGTCGCCCTGGACAGATCGGCTACCAGATGCGGAGGCACACGGAAGATACGGCAGATCTCCGTCACGGAAAACTGCTTCGTTTCCAAAAACTGGCTGTCCTCCGGCGGCAGGGAGATCGGTTTGTAGGCCATGCCTTCTTCCAGTACAGCCACACGATGGGCATTGGCTGCACCGCCATAAGCCGCCTCCCAGCTATCCCGGATACGGTTCGGGTCTTTCACAACGCCGGGATGTTCCAGCACGCCACTGGGCTGTGCGCCGTTCTTGAAGAAAGAGGAGCCGTATTTATCCACGGCAATGGAAGTGCCGAGGCTGTTCTTCATCATGGCGATCGGTGAGAAACCGATCAGACCATTGAAGCCCAGTCCCGGCACATGGAAGATCTCGTCCCGGCGGAAGTAGAGGTCTTTATTCTGCTCTCCCGGAACTTCATCCGTGTATGCGTGGTAGATATAGTAGAGCTCGCCGCTCTCATCCCGGTCCACTTCGACATTTTCCGGTAAAAGCGGATACAGACCCAGTACCGTATTCTTGCCATCCCGGACGATCTGTGCGTAGGCGTTGCCCCAGAGGAGCAGATGGGTCATCAGCGTTTCCCAGAAGACAAAGGATGTCATCTCCGGGTTGGGCTGGCGATACAGAATCTTGTACAGCGGATGATCCCGCGCCTTTTCCTTGTTTCCATTATCGTCTGTCACCCGGTAGAGATGCAGCGGCAGTGCCGCAATGGACTCCGCCAGCAGACGAACACAGGCATACACAGTCGGGATCTGCATGGCGGCTTTCTCATCCACCTGCTCCCCGGCATTGGAACGTCCAAACACAAAGGTCTGCCCGGAATCGCGGACGTTATCCGTGACCTTCGGCAGACCTTCTTTTGGCTGTTCTGTTTTGGGAGAATCCCTTGGATTCTCAAACCCCATCCATTCCCAGAATCCCATTAAGCCTTATCTCCTTTCTCCAGTTCCGGCAGGCCGGCAAGGCTGGTACCAAGGGACGCAACACCTGCCACAATAGCCGCGCTGCCAACTGCAACCCAGTCCACAGTGCCGCCTGGCATCTGTGTCACGACCAGAGCCGCACCAGTCTGGAACATCGTCTTTGCAGCACGGATGCCGGCTGCCTTCCACCATTCTGCACTCATCAGATACTTCATTGTGTTTTCCTCCAAATCTTCATATCAAAAAACGATCATGTCACGTTCGTCGTAGACGCTTCCCTGCTGCTGACCTTCATTTCGGATGCAGCGGTCCAGTGCCATGATCGCAGCGACGATACCATCGATCTTCTCCGGCGACTTCGCCTTGGTCGGCTTGATGTTGCCAGCCGGGTCGGTATCCACGACCACATTCCCCGCCATCCATGCCATAACCGGATTGCCGCCGTGGATGATCCTGCCTTCCATCAGGAGCTTGTAGAACTCCTTGGTAGGCGGGCTCATATCTTTAAAGCCCTGACCGAAAGGAACGACTGTGAATCCCATCCCCTCAAGATTCTGGGTCATCTGCACGGCTCCCCATCGGTCAAAGGCAATCTCTAAAATATGGTAGGTCTTGCCTAGTTCCTCGATGACCTTTTCAATAAATCCGTAGTGGATGACATTGCCTTCTGTCGCCATCAGGTAGCCCTGCTGATACCAGACATCATACGGAACGGATGCCCTGCGCACCCGCTGGGGGATCGTATCCTCCGGTATCCAGAAAAACGGAAGCATGATGTACTTCTCCTCTGGAACTCTGGGCGGGAACATCAGCACAAAAGCCGTGATATCTCCGGTGCTGGACAAGTCCAGTCCTCCATAACAGTCACGGCCTTTGAGGGCTTCCATATCGATTGGCTGATTGCCGAGGTTGTAGATGTGTTCCGGTATAAACCGGGTCAACGAGGACACCCACATATTCAGACGGAGCTGCTTGAACACGTTCTCCTCTGCCGGGTTATCCAGTGCTTCCTGGTATGCATCCCGGACACGCTGGATCTGGATGGTCTGGCCGAGAGAGGGATTGGCTTTATACCAGTTGGCTTCATCATGCCAGTCATCCTCATCTGTCAGTCCATAGACCACAGGATAAAAGGTGTGGTCGATCTTACGTCCAGCCAGCAGGTCAAGGGCTTTCATGTGGAGCTCGTAGCAGATGCTCTCCTTGTCCGTGCCGGCCGTGGTGATCAGGAAGAACAGCGGCTGTTCACGGGCGTCACCGGAACCTTTGGTAAGGACATCGTAGAGTTTCCGGTTTGGCTGGGCATGAACCTCATCCAGAACAAGACCCGACACGTTCAAGCCGTGTTTCGTTCCAACTTCAGCAGACAAGACTTGATAAAATCCTGCGTTCCCGTAGTTCACAATGCGCTTCGTAGCCGCCATGATCTTGCACCGTTTCAAAAGTGCCGGGGTCATCTGCACCATCTGGTGGGCAACATCAAAAACGATGGATGCCTGCTGGCGGTCAGCTGCAGCACCATAGACTTCGGCAGATGGCTCATTATCGGCAAAAAGCAGATACAAGGCCACCGCAGCGGCAAGCTCGGATTTTCCGTTTTTCTTGCCGATTTCGACATAAGCCGTGCGAAACTGACGGTTCCCTTTTTCGTCCACGATGCCGAACACATCCCGGATGATCTGCTCCTGCCACGGAAGCAGCCAGAACCGCTTTCCTGCCCACTTACCTTTGGTGTGTCGGAGGTTCTCAATAAAGGTTACTGCCCGATCTGCTTTTGCGGCATCGTAATGGCAGCTGGGAAGCATGAACCGACTTGGTTTATAGTCCTTCAGTTTTGGATAGTTTTTCGGTCTGCACTCTGCCATCAGCTTCCACCTCCTCCCAGCAGATTTTCCATCTCATCGGTAGCATCCGCAGGACCGCCGTCTGAAGCAATGATGCGGCTTCGGGAGGACGGGGTCAGGCCGAACTGCTCTGCGAACTTGTTCATGATCTTCAGATAGGTCTGTGCGATGGACACCTGCGGCACCTGCTGCCAGTAGCCGGACGGGGTCTTGACAATGGTGCCGTGCTGGGTGATGAACTCCTCTGCCTCCTTCCATCGGGCATATGCCTGACAGTAACCGGCAAAGGCCGCCATATCCACTTCGGTCAGGATGCCGATGGCTTCCATCTGTTTTGCAAGTCTGCGCCACTCTTTCTTTGCTTCCGGCTCCAGCCACTTCGGACAGGCCGGTGCTTTCTTGTTGGGCTTCGGTTCGCTGGTGTTCAGCGGATGCTTGCCCGGATTGCCTTCCAGCTCCTTCATGGCGGTCGGCTTTGGTTTTCTGCCTCTGGTAGCCATTGGCTTCCCCTCCCTTCTGTAAAAATGGGTAAAGAAAAAGGACCTCCGAAGAAGTCCTTAAAATATCATTTTCCCAAACGAGAAACTTTTTCGTATGAATAGTAAGTAGTTTCCCATTTCGACAACTTTATATAAAACACATCGGATACGAGGCACAGCCCCTTTTCGGGGCGTGTACCTTTTGGGTGCTGTTATGCGTTGGGGTTGGCTTCCTTCCAAGCCTCGTACTCATCGACCAGCTCCGCTTCCTCGATGACCTGCCAGACGCTGCAGAAGCGGCTTCTCTGCTGCTCGATCTCCGCTTCTGTCCAGTCTTCCGGCTTGCGGCTCATGTCGTGGTAGGCATCCATCTCCGCTTTCGTCCGGAAGAAAAGGATCTGCTTCAGCTTCAGCGTTTCCTCGTTGTTCCGCAGGCTGTACCGCTTGTCTTCTGCCGCCTTGCAAAGGCTTCCGAGGTCGCTGCAGCTGAGGGTCATGTCCTGCTTGAAGGCGATCTCGATGCCGATCAGCTTCTTCTCGGTGTCGGCTTCCTGAATGTTCTTGAGGTAGGTTTTTGCTTTGTTCGTCATGGTCTGTATCCTCCGTGTGTTTTGTTTTCCGTAGGGCTTTTCCCTTCGTTGTGACTGTATATTACCGTCACTGCCCGGACATAGCAAGCGGCTATGCCGCACGATCATACACACCTCTTTTTGTCGGATTTATGTGTATTTCCACACTGGAGAAATCCGCCACTACGAGCAAAAGCCCCCGAAGGAGCTCTGCCCTTTTTCAGTGTGCGTTCTTGATGCACCACTCGATCGCGTGACCGGCATCCGTGTAGGTCTCATCGGAAATCTTCAGAAGCTCCAGTCGGCACTCAATCGGTGACCAGCCTTCCTCTGGGTCTTCCACAAATCCGTATACCGCTCCCTCCAGCATGCCGTTCCAGTTCATCTGGGCAACCAAAACCCGGTCACCGAACTGCATGATGCTGTCGTAGCAAGGTCTGAGTCGGTCGTAGAAACTCTCAATGCTGATGTTGTTTTCTGGAAAGTCGATCAAATGCTTTTTCATGGTGAATTCCTCCGTGTTTTCGTTTTTCCCTTGGGGCTTTCCCCTTTCGGTATGTGCATATTACCGTCAGGTGCAGCAGATAGCAAGCGGCTAAAGTACACGATCTTCTGCCCTGAATACCAAGCAGAATGTACATCACTCTGCATCCTGCTCCATGAGTTCCACAATGGTATCGTAGAAGAACTGCGGGTCATATGCCAGCGGTTCCCGTCCGGCTTCCTTATCCATCCTGATCTGGTCTTCCACCATATCCTCGGCATCCTCCAGCGTAAAGGCATCCTTATCGCTGTCCTCCATGTGGTTGTAGATTTCCACGATGACATCCATCATCCGCTCTTCCATGTGCTTCTCCTTTCTGGCGCATCCACGCCGCCACATCTGCCCCTGTGTTGGACGTTGTCGGTTCATTCGGATCGTTTTGCCACCCGTGGCACAAGCCCCTGTGTGGGGCTGTGTCGGGGGCTGTCGGTTTATCTGGTCATCCGTCCCAGCAGGTAGGCTTCTTCCATTGCTTTCTGGATGCCCCAGACCGGAACCTCAATGAAGTCCTCGCTGTCATTATCGCGGGCTTCGAGGTCGCCCCGGCTGTCTATCGCTGCCATCAGGCGCTTGGCGATCTCCAGCAGGGCTTTTTCCTCTTCCTTGGTGATGTTCTTCTTCATGGTGGTTTCCTCCGTTTTTCTTGGTTTTCCGTTTCGGTATGTGCATATTACCGTCTATGTCACACACTATCAAGCGGCTATACTACACAAATATGTTCCCCCGGAACTGTGCGTATTACGGCAGAAGAAAAGGGCCGCCGTTTCCGGCAAGCCCCATGTGTTTCTCTGGCTTAGTAGTCTTCATCGTCCTCGTAATCTTCCTCTTCGTCCCAGTCATCTTCCTCTTCATCCCAGCTGTCATCCTGGTCTTCTTCCTCATCTTTGAAGTCCCACATATCTTCAGTCGGCTGGTTTCTAAGGTCTGGGTTCTGCTCGACATAGTCGGCAACCGCTCCGCAAAGGATGTCCAGAACCTTTTCGTAGGCTTCCTCGCTGTAGACTGCCCAGGCATCTGCAGTCAGCTTTGCGATTTTGTCGTTGCCCTTGACTCCAAGGAACCGCCCTGCAGGGTTGCAGGTTTCCTTGCCGTAGCCGATGCCCAGCTGGTCGCCATCGTTGTAAAAGCGGTATCCGATGCGGCTCATTGCCCTTACCAGCTCCCCTGCGAGGCTGTCTGCCTTGCCCGTCTCCGGTACCAGTTCCTTGAAAAGTTTATTGATGCGTTCTTCGTTCTTCGTCATTGTCGTATCCTCCGTTTTTGTTGTTTTCCCCTTTCGGTGACTGTATATTACCGTCACCTCGGAGCACTATCAAGCGGCTAAACTACACGATCATTCAATCCTGTAATTGTCATATTTATGTGCTTTTCATGCCAGCTTTCGGAAGACAGACACGAGCAAAAGGCTGGTCATTTCCAGCCCCTTGCGCCTGTCGGTCTTGCCTTTAGCGGATGATTTCAAGGTAGCTTACGTTGCCCCAGCAGTCCGTTCCCTTGAAGCGGATGCGCTTGTCATTCTCCCTGTCGAGGGTGAATTTCCGCAGGAGCTTCATCTTCTGGATGCGGTTCAGAAGGTCCTTGCCGTTCTTCGCATCCTCAACGGCATCCCTGATCTCGACCACCGCGCTGTCGCTTCCGTACCAGAGGTTGCTGAGTGCCTCTGGAATTCCGTTTGCAAGGTAAAGGCTGATTTTTGTGTAGGTCATGTTTTTTTCTCCTCAGAATGTCATCGTTTCCAGAATCTCATCCATGCCTGTCTCCCAGTCATGGCAGCTAAGTTCGATTTTGCTGTACATCTCTGCGCTATCCGGCTCATCGAAAAGCCGGAAGCATTCTCTTGCCAGCTCCTCGCTGGTGTGCTGCTGGATTTCATCCGGCTGTCCATCCAGCCGTGTAAAGATAATCTCGTAAGTGTAGCGTTCCATGTTCTTTGCCCCTTTCGTTTTGGTAGCTGTATATTACCGTCACTGCCGGACACTATCAAGCGGCTAAAGTACACGATCATCTGCGCCCTGAACTGGTGGATTTATGTGTTTATCCGGGGAAGTTTCCCTCCCCGTTTTTCTTAGCTGAACATCTCTGCCGTGTCATCGTCGATCCAGAGGTGCATGCCGTCTGCTTCCATAATCGCATGGTCTTCATGAACCTCGGTGATGATCCCTTCCCGGCTTCCGCTACCATCGAATTCGTCCCAGTGCCATGTTGTCTTTCTTCCTTTTTTCCATGTTCTCCAATCAGCCATTCTGCTGTCCTCCTTTGCTTTTTGTAGCTGTATATTACCGTCACTGCCCTGTGATAGCAAGGCCATAAAACCTCATATTATCAACGATCTTCGTCCCTCATGTTTGGTACATATATGACCCCTGATTGACTTGCTATATATGTGTTTCTGCGGCATTATACACACAACGAAAGCAAAGAAAACCAAACCAAAAACGGAGGACAAAAAACATGAAAAAGACCATTACAGAAGTTGAAACCGCAATCGAAAACCGCATCGCAGAGCTTGAAGAAGAATACGAGCTGGACATTTACGACCGCAACGACATTCGGGAAGAAGAATACCAGAAAGCCGGATGGCGGCACGACCCTTTCCCAGAGGAGCTTGAGGAAGATGACGAAGAAGAGGAAGAGGATTGGCACTACCACAGCATGGAGGAACGACTGAACGAGGTCGGCATGAGCATGAGGGATTTCTTCTAAGGAATCCCAAGAGGCTCCCCAGCAGAGACTGGGGCTCTGCCTCGTATCCCCCGTTTTGGTTTGGTATGATACACAAAACCGCTGCCAGATGTTTGTGTACATTATGGCGGCGGTTCATCTTGCTATCGTTGCTTTATAGAGGTAATATACAGTAAACTGGAAGGGGGTTCTCATTCTTTTGAGGCCCCCATTTTCCGTCTAATCGGCTTCGCCCCGTATTGCCTGATACATCACCCTGCGGTTATGCGCTCTGGCTCTTTTCTTCAGATCACGCTTCCATCTGCGGATTCGCTCTGCCTTATTGTGATTTCTGGAAAACACATAATCATCCAGAATGTATCTGCCGCCGTGTTCCCTCTCGCCATAAGCAGGCATCTTTCTGTGTCCCATAGGCTCCTCCTGTTAAACCAAGCCCTCCCGGTCTTTTCTGGCCGAGAGGGTATTTTTCTGATTGTGCTATCTTATTCCGGCTTCGTTCCGTCATCCATCTGGATGACCGCCATCTGTCCGAACATGCTGACGAATGCCTCCGGCACCCAGAAGCGTTCCCTGAATTTCCGGATGAGGTCCTGGGGCAGTTCTGCGAAATCTTCCTCGCCCAATCCGCAAATGAAGAAGTTTCCCTTGATGGGCTGCTCCAGCTCTGGAATGTATCTGCTGAATGACTTCTCGGTGAACAGCCCGTTGTCATCGGTGACCAGGGCGGCGCATTCTTCCCACGGGTAGGTGGCTGTGATGCAGTCGCAATCGAGGATGCGGTAGAACTCTTTCAGAGAGTTTTCAATGTCCACCACCTGCGGATGCTCCATCGGTTTGATCAGAAGAACTTTCATTCGACCCAGCCCCCTTTCACGATTGCCCAGTCTGCAAGATGCATCTTCTGCTGTCCGCCCCATGCAATGTCCTCTAATGCTTCCTCCGTTCCGCAGCGGTTGCAGATCTGGATGTCCGCCCTTCGGCTGAGTGCCTGCTGCTGATGGTCGTAGCAGTCGGGCTTTGCTCCGCACCTGGGGCAACGCGGGCCGGTCTGTCGCGTTTTACCAAGGCGGTCGAGCGACACCTTGACCTCGGCATCCGTTGCCACACGGTGGCAACTGTCCGCGCCGTAGGCAACGTTTAGATGGCTTCCGGTATCCCAGCTCACTAAAATGTTTCCGGCATCATCGACCCCGTTGCAGGTTCCCTGCGTTCCGATGGTCGGTGCCTGCCTGTCATCCATCTCATCGAGGACGATCCGACATCCGACCGGGAACTCTTTTCTCAGCTTCTCGACCGTTTTCTTATCTGCGAAATTCATGCCTGCACCTCCTCGATCATCCGCTGGGCGGCATCCTTATCCATGCATTCCTTCAGCGCACCTTCGAGGATGTGCATCGGGAAGTGGAATGCCTTGTAGCCGTCATGCAGAACTTTGTAGTAATACCGGCTCGGTGCGCGGCGTCCGAAGTCGTTCTCCATGATGTAGACCATTGCGGTCACCATCTCCGGCTCTGCCCTTTCCCGGAGCAGTTCGATGTTCAGATCTTCCTTGCGGTAGTAGTTCGGGTAGCCCTCATAGAGGTCGAGGTTTCCTTCGTCCCTTTCCGAGATCTCCCACACCAGAACCGGCGTGTTCTTCTTCGGGTTCGGTGCGATGGTGGCGCAGCCACGGAACAAAAGCTCCCAGCCGGCCAGCACCGCCTGCCCTGCAATTTTTGCATCCGGGCATCGGTCTGCCATCTGCTCCACCGACAGGTTGCTGCCGTAGGCGATGTAATATTTCTTGTTCTTCATTTGAATCTCTCCCTTCGGTTTTCTCCGCTCTTGTCTGGCGGTATGGTATATATCACTCTTCTGCCCTGATTTATCAAGGCCGATGAGCATCATATACTGCACAATGTTTTTTGCTTTTGATCGTGTACTCTTACATCATCTGCCGCTTCTTCAGATACCGGATGGCTTCCGCCCTTCCGATACTGGCTGCCAGTCCACGCTTCAGTGTGTCCAGCGGAAACTCCCAGTCGCTGTATCCGCCCTGCAGCAGTTCAAAATACTCGGCATCCGGGCAGCCAAGCCGCCGGTCCTCGTGCATCACATAAGCGATGCAGGGCTTTGCCTTTTTCATGCGGTTCCCGTTCAGGTTCCAGACCGGAAGCTGGAACTGCTTCTTGTAGTAGTATCGTGGGCAGCCCTCGTACCGGTCCAGCAGGAGTTCATCGTATTCCGAGAGTTTCCAGACCACCGCAGGTACGCTTTCATTGGCATCCTGCTCGATGGTGGCATAGCAGCCGGTCTTGCTCTTTTTGAACAGAAGCCGGTAGCCCTTGATCTCGGTCGTGCCGACCACCACAGCGTAGGGGCATCTCTTTCCCATCCGCTCCATGTCGAGGTTGCTTCCGTAGGCAAGATAATATCTGGATGGGACTCGGCTGATCAACTCAAACATCTGCCTCACCGTCCTCCCTGCCAGTGAATTCCACGCCCTGGAAATCCTCTGTCCCAAGCTCGATCTGGCTGTCCTGCCACCAGTCCTCTGCCACACGCTGTGCTTCCTCCACGGTCGGCTCTTTCATCTCGGATTCATAAATGGTCACCGTTCTCTGGTAGGTCTCGGTGATGGTCACCTTAAAGGTTCTGCCACCCGGTGTGTTTTCATTTTTTAACGTGCTTTTCATAAACCTGCACCTCCTTCTACCACCTCAAGGGCGGTTGCCCGCCCAAAAGGTGCCCGTGCATCCCGGCTTATTTGTTCCGCCAGGATGCGTTGCCCTCCATGTTCCGCAGAAGGATCTCCCTTGCCGTTGCAAATTCATCCCCGATGAATCCCAGCCTCAGCATCCAGCACCGCATCGCATACTTTTCATTGTCGGTCTGCTGGGGCTTTGGGCTTGCCGTCCTGACCATCTTGGCAAGCTGGCTCATTGCGAGGCAAAGCTGGATATAGGCTTTCATCTCACCGGCGTGCAGTCCGTTGCACTTTCCGTCCGCTGGGTCTGCGAATTGGAAAAGGCGGAATTCAATGGTCCCTTTTGTAAAGGTGGCATGGAGGTTCAGCATATGGTACCGGCTTGAATTGTAGTGGGCATTCCGGTTTTCCCAGCTGGAACCGTTGCCTTCGTACCAGATGTCTTCCAGCCTGTGCATGGTGGTCGGCTTCTCGCGGTTCAGCCGGTCGAGGAAGCGATGGTTGACCACCTGGCAATATTGTCCGGTGCGCCCTGCATCGATCCGGATGGCTCTGCCGATCTGCTGTTCGTGCGCCGCCATGATGTTCACAAGGTTGCGGATGGTCTTTGCGGTGTGGTCGCCTTTGCCAATGTGAATGTGGACTCCGCATCCGCGGCTTGGGCCGCTCTTTGCGCCTGCCTTTCGGAGCAGCCGGATGATTTCCTGCAAGGTTTCGATGTCGTCGTAGGTGAGGATCGGGGTGACCAGTTCGCATTTTTCTGCGTCCGGTCCGTAGATGCTCACATCCCTCTGGAATTTCCAAACCCTGCCCTGTCCATCCTTGCAAGCCCAGCTGTAATATCCGTACTCGCCGGCGGCGTTCCATGCTCTGGTTCCGAAGTACTCGGCGACCTTTCTTGCCGCTTTTTCTCTGGTGATGTTGTTCATCTCGATCTCAACTCCGATGGTCTGGTTCTTCATGGCTTCAATCTGCTCTCTTGTTTTATCGTTCATGGTATGTTCTCCTTTGTTTTTTCCTTGTTTTCCCTTTCGGTATGTGCATATTACCGTCAGGTGCGGATAATAGCAAGGATATAAAAGAACATATATTCGACAAATATAAGGCAGAATGATCGTGTACATTTCTGCAGTTTATCCGCTTGATAATGTACATTTTCAGAGCTAATATCGGTACAATGGAAGAGGGTCTCGCATATTTTCCGGCCCCCATTGGGGGATTGGGAGCTTACGCTCCCGCCTCCAGCATCTGCGCCGTGTCTGCCCCACAGTCGGGCTGTGTCGGCCGGGTCGTATCCGGTGCGACCGTTTCCCCTGTGGCAGGATCGCCGTTCTGTGCCGCCAGTTTCGCGGCTTTCAGGGCATCCCGTTTTGCCTTTTCCCTTGCAAGGAACTTCTGTGCTTCCTCATCCGTGCGGAAAGCCGCATGGCCGGAAAGGTTCTCCATGAGGATCTTGCGTGTCTCTTTGAAATCCGGACCGTTCATCCCCAGCCGCAGGAGCCATGTGCGGAGTGCGTATTTCTCATTCTCATCGTTGACATCCTTTGCCTGGATGCGCTTCTGGCTGATCGCCTGCTGGTTCATCAGCACCGCCAGCTGTGCAAAAGCCGTCAGGTGTTCGTGGTCCGATGCAGTCGGGAAGCCGGTGAAGATGACCTTCTCGGTGGTGATCTTCAGGCCTTCCAGTGCAGCACCATGCTCAGCCTCATAGTCGCTGACCGCGTTTATGAAGTTCATGATGGCAAAGGTGCAGCTATCGTCCTTCAGCTTCTCGACCAGCCCCTCTTCCACATGAAAGTGTCCGCCAGTCGCCTTGCCGATGAGCTTGCCGCGGCTGTAAAGAAGGTTGACCAGGTTGCGGAGAGTGACACCATTGTGCTGGCTGACCGGGAATGCAAGCTCCAAGTCCAGTGGCACTTCTTCCGGCTGGTCTTCTGCTTCTGATTGCTCCTCGCTTTCCGGCTCCTCTGCATCCGGCTCATCCTCTGCCGCATTATCCGGCTCCGATGCTTCCTCGGATTCGGCTTCCGCAGGTTCGTTCCCTTCTGTGGTACTTTCATCTTCAGATTCCTGCTCGTCCAAAACCTCCGTCTCTGCTTCGGTATCCTCGGTCACAGGATCCTCTTCCAAATGGTCGGTCGGCTCCGTGTTTTCCATCTGGTCATCCGTGCTCTCAATGCTCTCGCCACCGCGGATCAGTCCCTCATTCAGCAGGGTCGTCAGCAGCTCGGCATCTGCATTCTCCGGCTCGACCAGAAGGTTGCCATTCCGGTCGATGGTGTAGCTCCCGATGTCGTAAGAATACAGAGGTGCTTTGGTATAGTAAGGGTGGATGCCGGTCAGCTCCTCCATGCGTTTTGCGAGGGTCTTGCGCTCGGCTACGTTCAGTTTAAATTTCAACATGATTCATCGCTCCTTCTCGTTCATTTGTTTTTGTGCATCCCGATGTTCTTTTCGGTAGCACATATATCACTCTAAACCGGATGAATAGCAAGGCCATTTCCCGATATTCTTCATGTTCGACCATTTACACAAGGGACCGCAAAATCTGTTGTGTAAATAGGACCAATATGTAAGCCCACCATATCACCAGGTCGCTTTCTACCTAGTAATATAGCGGGCCAGTTTATTCTTCCAGACCTGCACACCATGCGATGCCGGCCAGAACAAAGAATGCGTTGGCTAAGCAAATGCCGTTGCCCCAGATACGGTACTCGGCCGAATCCGTATACGGGTCAGCCAGCCATTTCCGGATCTGCTTCTCCGTTTTCGGCTTCTTGGCATGGGTCACGATCTTACGGTGCGTTTCAAACACATCTGCCCACAATGCCAGCTCTTCTTCGGTCGGGTCTTCCGTTCCGAGGTCTCTGCACCACCAGTCTGGGAAGCCCTGCAGTCTGGCACACTCGGTCGGTGTCAAACGGCGAACTGTATAGGTCACAGGTGCGGGCTGTGCTTCCGGATTGTCGATGACCAGACGGTCATTGAAAGCATCCTGCCCGTTGAAGCCGCTGGGATGTGCCCCGGTTGCCACCGTTCCCATGACACCCTCGTTCAAATGCGGTACCGGTGCGATGGTGGTCGGGTCTTTGTAATCCCGTGCCATCAGGGTCGGTGCGACTTCTTTTGCCACCTGCATATAGGAGCCGGTGGTCATGGCATACACATCCTCCGGTGCGCAGACTGCATGGCGGTCAGTGGCATCCAGTGTAAAGCAGACATCCTCATTGACACCATCCCCCTGCGGACCGTTCTCATCCTTGCGGCCGATCATGTTGCCCTGCAGGACGAAGGTCTGCATCTGGTCACTCCGGGTCGCCATCAAAGCGCCGGACTTACCATGCAGATCGATCAGCTCATTGCGCTGGTTCACATGGAAGACTGTCACATCTTCCGGCTGTGCCACAAAGGTCTGCTGCTTCATCCCCGGATCTGCTGCCAGTGCCGCTGACTTTTCTCCAAGATCCCGGACTTCATCCCTCTGGTTCTGGGTAAAGGCGACCGGCTCTACCACACAGATACCGCCCTGATTGCAGGTCGGGTCACCGCCGCTGCGGTCCAGTGTCCGGGAAGTTTCGGCCTCATAAAAACCGCTGTGCGGATTATCGGACATCATGGAATGGCTGGCTTTGGAACAGACGCCATAGCATTTCGGAACGAACAGTGTCTGGTCGTTGTTGCAGCCGAGGGTGGCCGACTTTTCTTCCTGCCAGATGGCTCCCTTCCCGCCGCCCTCGCAACCGGAGCGAATTTTCAGTGTGACTGCCGGGGAGTTTTCAACATCTTTCACCGAGCTTTCCACTGAATTTTCAACAGCATCCATGACCATCGGGACATTGCCGCCACCCGTACCACACCGGCTTGTCAGTGTCTGCACCTTACCGTCCTCGGAAATCTTCACCCGGCTGTCAGCAGGATGATTCTCCAGTGCGATGGCGGCAGGCACAACACCAGCTCGGAGGGTCGGTGACCGCTCTTCCTCGTATCCGATGCTTCTGGCATCTGCGGAATGCTCGGTACAAAAACCGGCGGCTTCCAGAACACACGGCTGATGCCCATGCTCCTCTGCCCGTAGGGTTCCGGTCACATCTTTGGAAACATCCATCTGCCTGCCGCCCTGGTCGTTCAGACAGATCCGTCCTCCTGCTCCGTTACAGCCTGCCTCTCCAGTGCCGCTTTCAGCACCGGCGGCAGCTCTTTGCCACGCACGGAAGCCCTCCGCAGAATACCGAGACACGCCTTCGGACTCAAATAGTACCTTTGGGGCACTCTGGTCTGCAAAATCTGCGACAAGGTAGATACGTTTTCTTCTTTGGGGAACGCCCCACCACTGTGCATCAAGAACTCGATACGCGACACTCCATCCGTCTCCCACATAGTAGTCGGCATCGGGCCATCCTTTCTTCTCAGGCGCAGGCACCGAGGCGGCCGGTTCTTTAACACCGATGACGGCTTCGAGGACTGCTTTGAAGTCCTGCCCTTTGTTTGAGGAGAAGGCCCCTGGCACATTCTCCCACACGATAAATCTTGGTTTTTCTCCATTGGTCTTACACCTCATTTCCTTCACGATTCGGATTGCTTCGTAAAACAGACTGGACCGTGAACCATCCAGACCGTCCCGCTTACCGGCGATGGACATAGTCTGGTTATCCTGAATTTCGGAATAACCAGACTTATCCCGAAAAAAACAAGAATCCCGAAGTCTAACCGGGAACCCTTGCAGCACAAGGATTTCTGCAGAAAAACTTCGGGATAATATTTTCACTTGTATTGTTGTTTGCCTCTTAATTTAAGCATCATCTCCTCGTCATCTGTATTCCAGAGTGCGTCCGGAATCGTATCGTTTAGCTTGTTTGCTGCTTGCTGAATGGCTTTCCGTTTCATTTCTGTATCGGCATGGGCATAAATTTTTGTTGTTTCAATCTGCGCATGGCCAAGAAATTCGGATACCATAGCCAAGGGAATGCCATCTTGGTACAGATGCATTGCCCGTGTATGCCGCAGCATATGGGGATGTACCCGCGCTGGGATGGATGTACAGGCTTGCCGTGCAGATTCTCCGTACTTCTTTACAAATGCCGTAACCGTGTCAGGCGACATCGGTCTTTGAGGGCCGCCATAAGCGTAGAACACATAATCGTCTCGTTTTCTGTTGTCTGCTGGATGAAATTTCTTCAGGTAACTACGAAGATGCTCTGCTGTTTTCGGTAAAATAGGGACAACCCTCGTCTTGTTTCCCTTACCTGTGAGATAAACACAAGGCGAAGTCCTGTGCAGCACTAAATCCTGTATCCTTAAATCCAGCATTTCCTGACACCGTGCAGCTGTATCGTACATTAAAACCAGAAACACCATATTCCGGAATCCTGTACGCTTTTTGCAGTTCGGCTGCGCGAGGAAAATAGAAAGTTCTTCTTTTGTGAGATAGCCAACCAAAGCAGGCGGTGGTTTTCGGTATCGAATCCTCTCCACGTCAGCTTGTATTGCAATTACGCGCAGATCTACAATGCCGCCATACCGCACAAAAGAGCGTATTGCGGCAAGCCTTTGCAGCTGTGTTTGTCTGCTGCAGTTCCTGACTTTCTCCAACCAGTCCACGAATTCCTGTATGTTTTGGCGGGTGAAATGGCTCCAGCTTACTCGTTGTCTGGGAATATCTTTTGTGCCTTCCAAAAACGTAAAAAGCAGATTCAGAGCATCCTCATAGGATTTTACCGTATTAGAACTGCAGCTTCGGTTTTTCACAAGATAAACATTCAGAAACGAACTTACAACCGTAAAAAACTGAGCATCCTTAACCTTCATCATGCACCTCCGGAAGCAATTTTTCCCATGCAGTACGGTCTACTGTTCCAACACGCTCATAAAAATCAGGAACCATGTGGACATAGTAAAGCGTATCTTCATAACGGGCGTGTCCCATGTATGCGGAGAGAAACGGCAGCATTGCATCAATATCACGGCCTTCTCGCATCCAACGACAGATACATTCCGTTGCAAAAGTATGTCTGAAATCATAGACCCTAGGTTTGGGTCCCTCAAACTCAGTAATCCCGGCCATACTGAAGCATCTCCAAAACATTTCTTCTGTCCAAAGCTTCGTATACGGCCCATCCCCATCGTATCTCGGAAAGAAATAGTCGCTGTCAGGGTGAATTTCTGAAATTAAAGCGAAATAGTTCCTCATAACCTGCAGCAAATCATCTGCAACTGCAACGACACGGTCTTTGTGCCCTTTGGATTCCACAATGTAGACAGCGCCGCGAACCAAGTCCACATTTTCCTTCTTGAGAAGTCTCGCTTCTGCGGGCCGCAATCCGCAGCAATACAGCAATCTGTAAAATACCGGGATAACAAGATGTCTGGCTGGAGCTTTCTCGTGAGGCCGAAAGCTGTCAGCACCGTGGAAGAACGCTTTTATCTCCGCTTCATTGAAGATATGTGGAACATACCTAGGACCTTTGCTGGTCATGGATATGGGAATCATATATGCTTCTGTTCCAACAGCCCGAAGGTACTTTGCAAACTCCCGTATGACCATAATGCGATTTCGGTGGCCTGCTGTGTTTTCCGTATCTCGTTTCTCCAGCCATGCAAGTGCGAGTTCACGATCCAGACAATCTTTTTCAGGAAACCTTTCTACACAGAAATCGTCAAACCTCCCTAGAATACGGATACTCTCATCGTAAGGAAAACCAAGACTGTTCTTGTAGCCTACAAAGGCGCGAATCTGTTCTCCAAAACGGCTTTTCAAAGATGGTCTTGTCATAACAGGGCCTCCTGTGCAATGGGAATTGCAGAAATAGTACCTGCGCACACTTTTAATTTCTCTAGGGATGACGCGGTATATTGGCGCAAGGACACAGACGACGAGTGTCCTAGAATATCGCAGATTAGGGGCGCAGGAATATTTGCTTCCAGCAATTGTCTTCCCATTCCTCGCCGGAAAGCATGCGGCCCATTCATCTTCCGGTCCTTTCCCAATGCAATGTGTGCATATTTTGCAATCACCGTCCATATACTTCCAATCTTTGTATAGGGGCGCAGTACCCGCAAAAATATATACTCAGACTTGCACTTGGGCCGGGCATGGAGAATGTAATCGGCAATCGCATTTCCAGTTTTTGTATCAAGCGGTAAGGATACAGGGATGTTTGTTTTCTCTTGTACCAGACGCAGTTCGCAGGCATCCCAGTCAATACTGTCAAACTTCAGGTTTACAATGTCACAGCCGCGTAAGCCAGTTGTGTACGCAAGCATAATCATTGCATAATCTCGCATCCCCATTGCGCTGCTGCGATTTATTGCAGAGAAAATCTTTTGGGCATCTTCGTGAGTGTATCCTACATAAACACGCCGACGTTTTGCAGCAGAAAATACCAGCGCTGGTGAGATATCGGGCAGCTCAGGATGTTTTTCGGCCATGAATCGCGCAAAGGAACGCATACTTCCGGTTAAATTAAATATACCAAGAGGAAATGTTTCTGAAATCTTTGCCAGACATCTGGTGACATCTGGCAAGGTGATCTCAGCATAGCGGTATATCCCCAAAGTGGCTATGGTACGGAAAAACGTCCGAACCGATGAAAGATAAAACTGGCGGGAGCCTTCTTTCAAATAGTTTTCATTGTCCATATACAGTTGGTATTGCGAGAGCAGATTTTCAAACTCTGGCAGAGCGCAGGCAAAATTATATTTTCTTAACTTCTGCTGAGACACCTGTCCGATCGAGAGATATTCCTCGATCCAATGGGCAGCTTTGCGCATCGTCTGAAAGGATGCCTTTTGTATTGCTCCGTTCACAAAATTTTCTTGTACCGTTTTTACGAAAAGGGCAAGCGTTTCTGGAGAGTAGGACTCTTCACCGCGAGAAATGAAGAAGTTCAAGATAGCGCCAAATCCACAATAGATATAATTGGTCTTTGTCTTATCGGATAGTTCCAACTGCATGACGGCATCTCTGGTTCTACAGATAATGTCTATTACCTTCATGGAATTGCTCGGATTGCAGGAAATGGCTTGAAACAATGGGTTGTGTTCAGCCTCCCAAGGCCGTATAGGTTCATCCTGAATTTTTCCATACTCCGCCATTTGGTCGAGATAAACTGCGGCACGCCGAGTTATGCCCCACTGGTAGTGCGGCAATGTTCCGGATTCCTGTTTAGCACGTTCCTGCCAGACAAAATTTTGAACCGTCTCTTTGGAATACAATATCTGACCTTTGCCCAAACAATGCTTTACAATCCGTCGAGTTCCATACCTCTCAAACTCATGTACCGTTTTGGCCTTGAGGCCGCGTCCGCTTAAGGCATCTAATACACGCGCAGAAAGGACTGTGATTTCAATTTTGTTCACACTAATACACCTCACAATGTTGATTCGGATTACAATCCGTAGCAACATTATAGCAGGTGCCATCTTCAAAATATTATCCCGAAGTTTTTATGCAGAAATCCTTGCGTTGCAAGGATTCCCGGCTGGGCTTCGGGATTCTTATTTTATTCGGGATAATCCTGACAAGGGAAACTGGCCCACGAAAGGTGAGCGAAGGGCAAGACGCTTCCTTTGATGTTCTTGATGTCGTCAAGGATAAACCGATCGCACCCGAAATTAGCTTCGTAGACAGCGGCCTTCTGTTCGCTGATGTCATTCGCCCAAACAGGCGCAAACATTCCTTTTAGACCATACGCAACGAGACCGCTACCGGCAAAAAATTCGTGCATCGTCCAAGGAGCGGCAGATACGTCAATATTCTGTTTTTGATACATGGTGCTTTGAAGGGCCATTTTTCTCCCTGCCTTGTCCTCGTTTATCGTTTGTCGGCTTTTCTGCGTTTTCCGGGATAATCCAAATACGGCTCATCCGCGCCGCGCCTGTTATGCGATTTTCTTTGCATAATATCTGGACTTGCCGCGGGGTTACACCCCATTTTTCGGCGGCTTCTTGAACCGTTATATACCCATTCACTTGCGACACCTCATAATCACTATGGATGCATACTCTAAACCAAGTATATTATATTCGCTCAAGCGAAATAAAGCAAGTCCCTTCGCAAGAAATAAATCGGCTCGGCAAAAAATATTTTGAAGTACAGGAACAAAAGGTATATACTTATGTCGTTATTAAATTAGATAGATCGATTTTGAAAGGAGGTTTTGCATAATGCCATCTGTCTACAAATTCCCCTACGACACCAATCTCCGCTATCTGTCCCTTGTCTATCTCCTGCCGCCCGATCTGCTTGCGGGCTGTCCCACCCTCCGCAAGCTGCCCCGCAGCATGGGCGGGCTGAACGCTTCCCCCAAGTGGGCCGAGGCCATTCAGAGCGATGCCTTTCTAAAGGAGATCATGGACGCCGCCGCTGCGCTGGCCTTTCCCCACTTCGGCTTCGGCGGCTGGAAAGAGCATTACACGGGCTATTTCCCGGTGTGGCGCTTGTCCTACTCGCTGCCCCTGTGGGCAAAGGGCGTGGAACGGGAGACAGGCTGGGGCCTGCAAGCGATGTTCCGTCTGCCGCCCGACTTTGAAATACCCTTCTTTGACCCGGAGTATGTGCGGGCGCTGTTTGAAGCGGTGGTGAAACAGGCCATCGAGGAACAGGGCTGGCGGCCCATGCTGGAAGCGGTGCGGGAAATGCCCTGTGACGAGGATTTTGAGCCGTGGGACACAAATGCCCGGAAAGATTTCCTCCGCAAGTGGTATCACACACGCTCCAAAAAGGTTCAGACGGTTTCATTGGAAGAGCTGATGGAGAGCGGCGAGGACGACAGCATTTTCTATCTGCCCGACCCATCCCAAAATGTGGAGGACTATGTGATCGCCAAGGACTTTGTGGAGCGGTTCCTTACCACCCTCCCGGAACGGGACAGGCAGATCGTTCAGCTCCGTCAGGACGGATATACCTATGTGGAAATTGCGGACGCTCTGGGGTACGGCAACCACAGCGGGGTCATCAAACGGATCGAGGCCGTGAAAAAGAAGTATCGGGACTATCAGCGCAAAGCGTAAGCCACGCAGTCAGAAATGACGGGCGTGGCTTTTTTGCGCTCAAAAATCAAAAGAAAGAGGTGTTTATCTTCAACATGAAAAATTTACCGCCTGTGGAACGGCGGGCGGACGGCTCCCTGTACCACATGGACGGCAAGCAGCGGCGGGAGACGGTGCGGCTCATCAAGGGCCTGTGCAGCTACTACGACAATGGAAATTGCCTGTATCTGGACAGGGGCGAGGCGGTCACTTGCCCCCAGAGCAATTCTTATTCCGTCTGCTGCAAGTTCTTCCGCCAAGTGCTGCTGAAAGATCAGGAAGGGAAAGGATTGGAAGCTGGGATTTTCCAGCGGGAGGCGTTGAAACGGTGCGCCGTCTGCGGCAAGCCCTTTTCCTCCACCTCCAACAGTGCCAAATACTGCGGGGACTGCAAAGCGGCGGTTCAGCGGCAGCAAAAGGCCGCATACGCCCGCCGCAAACGGGCGGAGCGTGGAAAAGTAGAGGCTGAAAAAGGCCGGTAAATCAGGGCTTTTCAGCCCTCAAACAGACAAGTCAATCCGTTATCATTCACACCCCCGGAAACGGGGTTCTATTTTTCTACACAGGAGGTTTTATGGCACAAAAAGCACAGCACGCAATTTTACGCTTCGCCAAGCACAAGGCGGGGCCAGCCGGGGCGCTGGAAGCCCACCATGAGCGGACAAAGGAACAGTACGCCAGCAATCCCGACATTGACAAGAGCAGAAGCAAGGACAATTTTCACATTGTCCAGCCCACGCAGAAATACCGCAAGGAGATCGACAGCCGCATCAAGGCGGCGGGGTGCAAGACCCGCAGGGACAGCACCATGTTTGTGGACACTCTCATCACTGCCAGCCCGGAGTTCTTCACGGGCAGGAGCAAGCAGGAGGTGCAAGCCTACTTCACCGAGGCGGCGGCCTTCATGGAAAAGAAGGTCGGTAAGGACAATATCTTCTCCGCTGTGGTACACATGGACGAGAAAACGCCTCACCTTCATCTCTGTTTTACCCCCATCACGGAGGACGGGCGGCTGTCCGCCAAAGAGATTTTGGGCAACCGGGCGCAGCTTTCCAAATGGCAGGACGAGTTCCACGCCCACATGAAAAAGGCGTTTCCCATCCTCAAACGGGGCGAGAGCGCCCTTGTGACCCGGCGCAAGCACATCCCAACTTGGCTGTTCAAGCAGTCGGTAGATCTTATCAAGCAGCAGCGGGCCATTGAAAAGGCGGTGTCCGATATCGGCATGATGAACGCCGGGAAGAAGCGGGACGAGATTCTGGCGCTGGTGGGACCATACTTCGCCCGGTTGGAGGGACATTTGGGGCAGGTGAAAAAGTATCAGGCCACCATCGACTATCTGACGCAGGAGAACGAGGGCCTGAAAGAAAAGGTTCGGGACGAGAGCGGGATCAAGAAACAGCTTGAGGCCGCAAAACTGAAACAGGAAAATGAGCAGCTTCGGCGGTTTGTGCAGAGCATCCCACCGGAGCTGCTTCGCACTTTGCGGGAACAGCAGCGCCGTCCCAACGAGCAGCAGCGGTAAGCAGGACACAAATTTGGAGAAATACGGAGGTACATTTGGGAAGAAAGAAAAAGCTGATCAACAACACCGATATTCCCCAGCACAGCATTGAGGCAATCGCCCGGTGCATTATGCCGGATATTCTGGCTTTCTATGAGAGCGAGGAGGGCCAGCGGGAATTTGCCGAATGGAAGAAGCAGAGGGAGGCGGAGAGGCAGGAGGCCAAACCGAAGGAATGACGAAAAGGG